>OFEK01000263.1_pt1 | contig 66767 bp, 63 predicted proteins | sample 1521131 | NCBI WGS metagenome assembly OFEK01 (sample SAMN05720209, study PRJEB24109) | activated sludge metagenome | isolation source: Anaerobic digester | place: China | collected 2015-12-16 | reverse complement strand
TTTTCCACTAGCGGATCTTTGACTCTTTTTAAATGTGTATTTGTCTACAGTCTGACACCTCAAAAGAGGTGTTTATAATCCCAAATAAGAGTAAGGTTCTTTTGTCTTCAAACTTTTTACAATTTGAAATGCCACTAAGTATTTATATGCACTTCTTCTTTTTGGTCCACGGAGAATAATTGTTCTACCATCTAGTGTATAAATGAGCAATTGATTCTTATCTTGCATCGCAACTTCAGCGATCTCTTCTATTTTAAATCTCCATGTTTCATCGGAAAACTCCAGCTTCATTTCGTTTTTTGTCATCGAGAAGGTTGCATCTCCATAACGCTTCTTCCATCTAGCTTTGTCTGTCGTAAGCATTTCCCTAACATCTTCAACCGTTGGAACAAAGAGTACTTCATCGTCTGGATATGCTTTGATGATTGATGCAGCAACTGGTTTTTGCCAATTATCCCAATCGATCACTGTCTTGATGTTTTCAAGTGCATCATTAAAAAATCCATATTGGTCTAACTGCACTTCTAAACTACAACTACGACATAAAATATGATCATCAACCGAGTAAATCGCATCAAGTGAACGACACTTTGGACACACAAACAATGCTCGTTCAATGTAATGTGCAGGTTGCTTTGACTTATATTTCACTGGATTCTTGATTTGTTCGTCATAGGCATTGATGTATAAGGATTGATAAAGTTTATCATACAGTTCATCGTCATTGATATCTTTATAATCATCATAATACCATACTTCATTCACACGACCATAGGATTTCCCTCGTCTTAGCTTATCTCCCCATCTTGGGTTTGATAAGTAAAGCCCATAAGCATGGTGAATCACAACAGGTATTTTTAATAACTTAATTAATTTAACAATCGATTTTGGCATGTGCACGGTCTCACCAATGTTGGTTGCATTGCCTTCTGGGTAAATTCCGATCCATCCACCTTCTTTGACAATCGATAGAATCTGTTTGGTGGTTCCTAAATCCGATCTAGACTTTGATTTTGGAATCGGTGCGACCAAATACTCAACAATCTTTGAAGCATAAGGAATGCCAAATAATTGTTCGGTAGCTACAAAATAAATTGGTTTTGTAAAACTACAAGCAAGCATAAATGGATCTAAGTTAATCGCATGGTTTCCTAGAATCAAATGAGGTCCTTTCACTGCGGGACGATATTTAATCGCATTGTAATTGTATCGAATCTTTAAAAAAATCTTAAATATTGGTCTTAAGAACGCATATACCACTTTATGTCGAAACTTGACATATGTTTTCTTTTTTTGTTTCTTCATGTTTCATACCCTCCATGATGACTTCTTCTTTATTATACTATACTCTTCTTATGAAAAGATATGATTTCTTTATTCTTTGTCATATTTGTCAAACCCACGTTTGATTTTCACGCCACGAGCAATGATGTCTTTCCCAAATTGATTTTGGAGACCATGGATTAGTTCGTAAACACTATTTTCCTTCTCACTAACGGATAAGGTGTCAAATAAACTAAGTTGAACTACTTCTTCACTCGAAGAAATCAGTTTGCTACAAGCAACTCCAAGTAATCTTACCCCAAAGGTATCATCATAAAACTCATCAAACAAATCTTCAATCACTTGATAAAGTGCATTGGAATCATTGATGGCCACTTCTAAACTTCGAGCTCTTGTAATCGATTGAAAGGTGTTGTATTTGATTTGGAGTGTCACTGTATTGGCTTTTAACTCCTTCTTTTGTAACCGGTTTGATACTGTATTACAAAGAACCTTTAATCCCATCTTAGCTAAGTTGCTTTCATAGATATCAGAATCAAAGGTATGAGAATTGCTTACCGAGAGCACTTCATCAAATTTAGACGATTCTACCACAGAATCATCTTGACCAATGCTTCGTTCTTTCAAATAGGTTGCATTGTTTTTTCCAACAACATCTTGTAACACTTCAAGTTTTGGGTAGTTTGCTAAATCACCAATCGTTTTAATCCCCAAATCAACGAGCTTTGGGTAAGTCTTTTTCCCAACTCCAGGCATTGCTTCAATCGGAAGTGGCCAAAGCTTTTGTTCAACTTCACGTTTTCTAAGCACAGTGATTCCAAGTGGTTTTTTCATATCTGATGCAATTTTTGCTAAAAACTTATTTGGTCCAATTCCTATGCTACAAGGGAGTTTGTATCGTTCAAGCAGTGTTTTTTGAATCTCACTCGCTAATTTCATGATTTCATGTTCTAACTCATGTGGTACAGTACTTGCAAATTTGGAAGTAACATCTAAATATCCTTCGTCAATGCTAGCTGGTTCTAGTTCTGTTGTTATCGATGCCAAATACTCAAAGAACAAACGCGAGTAATGATTATATAGTGACATATTCGAATCGACAATGACAAGATATGGGCAGAGTCTCATTGCTTCTTGTACACGCATCGCACTACGAATTCCAAACTTACGCGCTTCGTAACTTGCTGTTAGGATAATCCCTCTCCGTTTTGATTCAGGTGCAACCACCACGGGTTTTCCTGCCAAATCTGGATTATCTGCGATTTCACAACTGGCAAAAAACGCATTTAAATCGATGTGAAAAATTATTTTACCAATTGGTTTCATTCCTAGATCCCTTTCTTTCCAAAAAATATAAAAATGCAATTCATCATTTTATAATTATTTATAATTATTTTTCAAATTCAAGAATTGTCTTTCTTGCGTTTTGAAACAAACTGTGCTATAATACTGTAAGTATCATTTATTATAGCATAATTGAGGTGAAAAACGTGAATAAAGATGTGAAAAAACAAAATCAAGTGAAAAAAGACAAATTTATCGAAACTCGTGTACGCAGTGATAATTCAAAAGAAGTTATCATTAAAAAAAGTCCAATGGAAACAACATGGGGTAAAATTCTATTAGGTGTCATCTTAGTTGGATTTGTATTATTACCAGTAGCCAGTTTAATCTGGTTAATCATTGAAGCTGTCTCAAGATAATCGAAATACATCAAAGGCTCAAGATTCCCTTGAGCCTTTTTTCTATTTCTTTAGAATCAATTCTTTTGCTAATGCAATTGAGGTTTCACTAATCGCATCGTTTGAAATCATCGAAGCAATTTCTAAGACTTTCTCATCGGTTGATAGTTCTAATACTTTCGTAATCGTTCTACCATCCACAAATACCTTCGATATTTTAATGTGCTGATCCGATACCGCAGCTACTTGAGGTAAGTGGGTAATGCATAAGACTTGCGTCGTGTTGCTAATCTCATAGAGCTTATTCGCAATTGAGTAAGCAACATTTCCACTTACACCAGAATCAATTTCATCAAAAATCATCGTAGACAATCCATAATTTTTCGATAAAATCGTCTTTAGTGCTAGCATAATTCGTGACATTTCCCCACCAGATGCTGTTTTGGATAGTTCTTTTAATGGTTCTCCAACATTAAGGGAAATATAAAAGTTAATCGCATCGATCCCATTTGATAAAAAGATCGAGCTATCCATTGGGTTTTGAAAACTCACTTGTGCAAACCGAATTTCAAATTGCGTTTTCGGAAGTTGCAAATCGATCAAGTTTTCTTTGATTCTAGCTTCGAGTTCTTTTGCTAATTTCTTACGGTGATTGGATAACTCAACCGCGATACCTTTGGTCTCTTGGTAGAGTCGTAGCACTTCTGTCTTCTTATCTTCAATCACTTCATCGTAATGATCAATCACATGAACCTTTGTCTTTAGTTCTTCTACATAAGATAAGAGTTCTACAATTGATTTTTTATGTTTACGCTTTAAATCCGATAAAAACGCTAATCTTCCATTGAGATCATCTAATCTAGCAGGGTCAAATTCCAGTGAGTTTAAATCATACGATAGGGTTGTCACCAAATCATCAATTTGATAATAACTATCTTCAACAATTCTTGCGTAGGTTTCGTACTTTGAATCTATTTTCGATAGTTTTTCCAAAGCAACTTTGGCCAAATAGAGTTGATTGACGGTATTTTGTTCACTTAGGAGTTCGACCGATTCATGCATATGTTGATGAATGGCTTCAAAATTGTTCAAAAATTTGATTTCTTGTAACAATTGTTCTTCTTCGGTTTCCTTTAATTCTGCTTTTTCTAGCTCTTGGATTTGAAACTTAATGTATTCTGCTTGTTCAATGTCTTTGGTTTTCGAGTTCACCAAATCATGATACTCTCTTAACATCGAGCGATATGCTCTTAAACTAACTTTATACTGTTCCATTAACGCGATTGATTGATAATCATCAATAAACGATAAGTAGTTTTTATGGTCAAATAGTTTTTTTGTATCGAGTTGGGTGTGGATGTCAGCGAGACGACTAGCAATTTCTAACACTTGATTTAATGTTACCATGCTTCCGTTGATCCGGCTGACGCTTTTTCCTGATGCTTGAATTTCTCGTTTGATGATGAGGGTAGAATCATTCGGTTCAATGCCAAACTCTTCTAACAATTCTTCAATGGCTTGACTTTGGTAATAAAACACACCTTCAATGGTTGCTTTGTCTTCCCCATAACGAACCATTTCACTCGATGCTCGTTCGCCCAAAAGCAAACTGATCGCATCAATAATGAGTGATTTTCCTGCTCCGGTTTCCCCAGTTAATACGGTCATCCCCGTCTTAAAATCAATCGTTATGTTATCTATGATGGCATAATTTTTAACAGATAGGGTAGCTAACACGTATTTCACCTACTTATTTAACTCTTTTTTCAAAGCCTCTATACTTATATTATACTTCTGTTTTAACTCAATTACTTTTCCATGTTCAACAAATTGATCACAAATCGCAATCATCTTCAACCGGATCACTTGATCAACAGAACTTGCATATTCTAAGATCGAACTTCCTAACGAAGAAATTGCTTGTGTTTCTTCGTAGGTAATCACTTTTACATTGGATGCAATCAATTGATCAATAACAGATGTATCAATTGGTTTGATAAATCTTGCATTGATTAACCCAACTCCATCAAAAGATTCGTTTTGGAGGAAGGTTTCAACTTCAGATACATTTGTCCCGTAAGTAATGATTGCAGTATGGGTAAATGGTTTGATTATTTTCCATGTACCAAGTTTGATCTCTTCTTTTACAAAAGGAGTGTCTAAAATTGTCCCCTTTGGATACCGAATCGCGATTGGACCACGATAGGATTCCAACCCAAACTCAAGTAAGTTCTTGGTTTCGTTGGCATCTTTTCCCATGCAAATCGCAAAATTAGGTAAACTGCGCATCAAACTAATGTCAAACAATCCTTGATGGGTATCTCCATCGGCTTCTACAATTCCACTTCGGTCAATGCCAAATACAACATGACTGTTGATTCTCGCAACATCATGGTTGATTTGATCATACGCCCGTTGTAAAAACGTGGAATAAATCGATAAAAATGGCTTCATGCCATTTAAGGCCATACTAGAGGCAAGTGTAACTGCGTTTGACTCCGCGATTCCAACATCAATCAATTGATTTGGAAGTTCTTTTTCAAACTGTAGTAGTCCGCTTCCAACAATCATCGCTGGTGTAATCGCAACTATTCTTTCATCTTTCTTCGCTTTTTCCAAGACAAAATTTCCTACTAATTCTGAAAAACTGACCATTCCCTCAGGAGTGGTTTTCTTCGGAAGTCCGGTTGATAGATCAAATGGTCCAACGCCATGCCATTTTCCTGTTGCGTCATTTTCTGCCAAAGGATACCCCTTACCTTTGGTTGTTTTGATGTGTAACACAATCGAACGATCGCTTTTTTTCGCATATTCTAAATAAGCAACCATCTCTTTCATGTTATGACCATTGATACCAGTAAAGTATTTAAATCCAAGTGATTCAAATATATTACCGCCAAATAAAAACGATTTTAAGGATTCACGAAAACGATGCAACCGAATATCGATAAATTTTGGTGTCATATGACGTAGTAATCGGTAAGATCTTCGAATTCTCATCTTATTAAATGCTTTTGAAATCGCACCGACGTTTTTCGATATTGACATACCATTGTCATTGATAATAATAATTACTTTATATTTTGGATTTTGTCCTAAAAAATTAAGTGCTTCAAAGGCCATTCCGTTCGCAACAGCCGCATCCCCTATCACAGCAACCACTTCTCCAATGGACTCATGTAACAATTCCTTGCTTACAGAAAATCCTGCGGCTGCGGAAATGCTAGTAGAGGAGTGTCCTGCCTCAAATGCATCATGGATGCTTTCACTCATTTTTTGAAATCCACTGAGACCACCAAGTTGTCGCAGTTTAGCAAATCCATTGGCACGTCCTGTGATGATTTTATGAGCATAGGTTTGATGTCCGACATCAAAGATAATCTTGTCACGCGGAGAATCAAAGACCTTATGTAGGGCTAATGTTAGCTCAACCACTCCTAAATTTGGAGATAAATGCCCACCTGTGGTGCTCACCTGTTCTAAGATATAAGACCTAATGTCGCGAGCGAGCTCTTCTAATTCAGGGTAACTTAAGTTTTTGACAAACTCAGGTCCTTGAATGCTTTTAATGTCCATTATTTTAATCCTTCTTCAACAAAGTAATGTAATTTTGAATTTGTTCCAAAGTGTTTTGCGATTAAATCCAGCGCAGCTTTGGCATTGGATGCTAACATTTCTTGTGAGCGTTCTAATCCAAACATCTTAGGATAGGTTGTTTTGTCTTTTGCTAAATCGCTTTTGACATCTTTTCCAAGATCTTTTGATGTAAGCATCAAGTCTGAGATATCGTCTTTGATTTGGAACGCTAAACCGATGTGGTAAGCGATTTGTTTGATGTCTTGCCTTACATCTTCCTTCGCATTTGCGATAATCGCAGCAGAAAGCATGGCTGCTTCAATCAAAGCACCTGTTTTACCCAAATGTATTTTTTCTAATGTTTCAATGTTTAAATCGTCGCGATCTTCATTTTCCGATAAAATATCCAACGATTGTCCACCAACCATACCATTAGCTCCTGCATTTTTGCTAATGAGTTGGACTAAAAGAACAACTGTTTTTGGATCTAGGTTGGCATTTGATAATACCGAAAAGGCTTCGGTTAACAATCCATCTCCAGCCAATATCGCTTGAGCTTCCCCATAAATCGCATGGTTCACAACTTTACCTCTGCGGTAATGTGCGTTATCTAATGCTGGTAAGTCATCATGAATGAGTCCATAGGCATGGATCATTTCAATTGCACATGCAACATCAATGCCGTCTTCTTCTTTGTGTGATAAATCCGAAAGGGTCGCAATCAAAAGCGAAGGACGAAATAACTTCCCTGGATTAAGAAGTGTATATTGCATCGCAATCTTTAAAATGTTGGAATATTGGTATCCTTCTGAGAGTTCAACCAAACGCTTTGTTATGGTACGTTTCATTTCATCAAAATATTGTTTCATGTCTAAGATCCTCCCTATGCTTTTAAAGGCGTTTCGCCAGATTCGTTCATTTTCACAGCTACAACTTGTTTTGCTTCTTCGAGTCGTTTTTTACATTCGACTGATAACGCAATTCCTTTTTGATATTTTTCAACCGAATCCTCTAAGGATAAGGCTCCACTTTCCAATTCTTTCACAATGTCACTTAATTCATTCAATAGCGTTTCAAATGATTTCTTTTCCATGGTTGTTCCCCTTTTCTATTTTTGTTATCGTTGACGTAATAGTTCCATCTTGAACTTTTGTAAGCATGGTATCTTGCATCTTGACTTGATCAATTGATGTAATAATATGATCATCCATATAGGCAATGCTATAGCCTTTGCTCATCAGTTGCAACGGATTTAAGATAATCGCCTTATCAATCAAATGCAACAAAACTTGTTCTTTTTGATCTAGTGTATCTTGTATTGATGCATTCAACTCTTTTTCCAATGTTCTAGATTGTTGTTGAAAAGCATTGATAATACCTTCGATCTTTGAAACCGTGAATTGTTTCATAACCGAATCATAGGATTGGGTTGCACGATTGAGTTTCGAACTGAGTGCTTGAACCAATCGATGATCGTTATGCGCTAAGGCTTGATGATATTGATCAATCATTTTTTGTGGTGAGCGATTGTCTAATCGTTTTTCTAATAATTCAACAGAACTCACCTTTTTATGCAATATTTCATTAAAATTACTCATTCCATAGGACGAAGTTAGCTTATCAACCGCTTTTTCTCCAGTTGTGATCAAATGATTTAAGTTAGTGTTTAAGCGCTTTTCTAGTACTTCAAGTTCTTTTCGTACATCGACCTTGTCTTTTGAGAGTTTCATTGCTGCTCCAGTTGGAGTTGGTGCGCGGTAGGAAGCAACAAAATCAACAATCGTATAATCTGCCTCGTGTCCTACTGCACTAATGGTTGGGATGGGTGAGGCAAATAAGACGCGTGCGAGTGTTTCATCATTAAAACACGATAAATCTTCAAAACTTCCTCCACCACGACCGATGATCAAACAATCCACTAGTTGATCGGAATACACTCGTTTTAAGGCACGTACCAAATCCTTTGGTGCTTCTGCCCCTTGAACTTGTGCTGGATACAACAAGATTTTTGTCAGCGGAAATCGTCGATTAAACGTTGAGACGATGTCATGAATTGCATCGCCTGTTGCCGATGTAATCACTGCTACGTTTTCTGGATAGTTTGGTAGTGGCTTTTTATACTGATCATCAAACAAACCCTCTTTTTGAAGTTTGTCTTTTAATTCTAAGAATTTTAAATAAAGTTCTCCTATCCCATCTTCTGTCATTCGCGTGACATTGATCGAATACGTTCCCTTTTTTTGATAGACCCCAACACTACCTTCAACCAACACTTTGAGACCATCTTTTGGTTCAAAGAGTAAGTTTGAATTAATTGGATAAAACATGGTCGCAGAAATTTCAGATTCTTCATCCTTGATTGAAAAGTAAAAATGTTTTTTTGATTGCTTAAAATTCGATAATTCACCCTTCAAATATACTTTTTTTAGATGGGTGTCTTTTTCAAACTTATAATGAATATAACGATTGAGGGCGGTAACTGTTACATACTGGATGTTATCATTCATTGCTTGCTAAATGCTTTGCGATGCTATCTAACAATTTATTATTGAATTTTGAACTAGCCCCATCGTCTAAATCCGTATATGCTTTGGAAATTTCAACTGCTTCGTTAATAATAATATTGGTTGGTGTGTTCGTAAACATCATCTCATAGGTCGCAATCCGAATGATTGCACGATCCATATAAGACATACGACTTAATGTCCATTTCACCAAACACGTTGAAATGGTTTGATCGATTGCTTCTATGTTGCTCAAAACACCTTGAATTAACATCATAGCGAATTCATCAATGGGATAATTTTGAATTAAAATTTCGCCTTGATTGAGTCCTTCTGCGTATTGGTATGCATCAATGACATCCATTTTCCCTAATTCAATTTGATAAAGGCTTTGTGCCGCTTTCACTCTACTTGTATATCGATTCATAATAACCATTCCTTCACTCTACTTATTTTATCATAACTTTTCATAAATTACCAACATATTATCATCACAAATCTTGAAAAACAAAAAGGAGTTTCCTCCTTTTTGAATCGTGTTTATTTGCCTTCTTGAATTTCTCCTTCAACTACAGCAGGAGCAATCCCTTTTGGCATTTTACTTGGTTTTGAATAAATATTGACCGGTTCAAATCCATCTTTGTCTGCTTTGTTCACTTTAAAGACACAAAGAATAAAGAAGACTTGATAGATCAAATAATAGAAGGTTGAGAACACTTCAAAGCGAATAAAGAATCCAGCAATAAAGGCTAAAGCAGACGGTAGAATAATCGAAATCGCTGCGATGTTATAGTATTGCTTGAATTTCGTCATTGCTCCACTACGCTTAAACATTAAGAAACTAATTAATATAATTGGTAGTGGTAGTATTAATACCAAAATCAATGATGTTAATCCTAAGAATGCTTTGTTTGTTAACATACGGTAATCAATCACACGGTATGAAATGTACTTTAAATTATCAACCACATTATCGGTGATTGAATCATAGGAGAAGTTTGTTTCACGGTATGGTAAGCTTTCACTTGCAATTTTTGATGGACTTGCTTCATCTAATGTTTCATAAATGACCGATGTATTGACAAATGTGATGACATAAATTCCAATTTCAGTTTCAACATCTTCTAAGACACTTACAACTCGTCGTAATCTTGTACGGTTTCCATCGCTATCGGTTACCACATAATAGATAAAGTAACTTCCAACGGTAGAAGTATCTACGGTGCCTTCGACTGTAATGCTTGATGTAATATTACCATCTTCTTTATCCGAAGCTGTAATCCCTTTTTGTGTATCTGTTTTGACTGCGATCATTGGATCAAATGTGGAATCTTTCGCCACTTTAACATGAAACGCAAATGGAACTTCGGCGTCTTCTTTAAATTCTGGGTATGTCCCAACGACAGTTGTATTTGATTGATACAAATCAAAGATGAAAAATACCGAGTTTGAAATCGTCTTATCGCCAACGGTACGCTCAAATGCATAATTTAATTCTTGATAAAAAATGGGAGTTGCACATTTCAAAATTCCTTCTTCAACTGCACAACCTGTTGGAAAGTTTAAGGAATCTGTGGAATCTTCTAACGCAAGCAAATGATTGATGTTGCGAAAGTGAAGATCAGGATTGTTCACTCCCTTGGCATTAATCATAATGATGGAAGATCCTGTAATGACATAACTTGCTAAAATGAAAATCATAACACCAAACAAGATGCTCATATTTTTGAATCGTCCCATTTTCGATGGGATCAGTACGGATTTAATATAATCTAAAAACATAGTTGTTCTCCTCTTAATTTTACTAATGTATATACTACCACAAAAACCCTTATTTTTCAAGCGTTTTTCTTGATATAATAGACGGTTTGTTCTCTTGGAAGCAAATACTTGGTTTCCTCACTCATTGAAGTAAATATGATGTTCTTATGTTGTTCTAACATCAAACTGATGATGCTTTGAATGAGTGCTTTTTGAACAGGATCTTTGATAAGCCCATGAACTACTTCTAAATCAAGCATGACCCATGTATAATCAAAGCCCTTATATGGCTTTAAGATACGGCAATCTACTTCCTGAATCCTTACAACGATGAAACATCCTAATTGAAGATAACGTTCCAGTTTGCTTGAAGGAACTCCTTGCTTCACGAAGGAATCCTCAATTTCAATTAAAATATTTGCATAATCATATCCAATTCGTTTTACCATATCTTTAAGATATGCATAAAAGCCATCATCGATAAGCGCCTCTATTCCAATTGGAAGCAATACTTTATTTCCATTTTTTGTGTTTATCAGTTGTAATAATCGTTTCGCATATAGAATTGCTATCTCTTTTGTTGATACATCTCGCAAAAAGAGCTCTACTTTCGAAAGAAACACACGTTCGATTTGATCTACCTTTGTTATAGAGTGCGTTATAAACTCTTTATCGAGTGCTTGAGCTGATTTGATATGTTGGGAAATGTGACGTTTTTGTTCTAGATTGCGTAATTTCATCGACAACATAGCATCATCAAATAACACATTGGATTTGTTCAAATTGTCAAACAATACATCAATTGGTGTAAAAAGATCATTTGATAGTTTTGCTTCTTTGCCAAAACGCAGGCTCCCGATGTATAGATCATAAGCTTGATCTTGATTGATTGGATGGTTTAAGACGTAATCTGAAAGTGACTCAATAAACCGTTTCATAATCCGTTCATCTAGAGTTCCATCTACAACCACAACCGTACCTTTGTTTAACCATGGCCCCATAACACAGGTTTTGTTAAAAAAATCATCCATAAACGCAATTACTTGTTGAAAAAACTCATCTTGTTTGGCAAAAGGTATCCAAGATATGGTTTTTGGATTTGAACAAATCTTAATCGCAAATACACTCTTCTTTTGTTTTTGCGTTTGTGCCACTTCTAATACACGTCTATAGTCAGTTTGCGGGACCACGCTTGGTTGAGCTGAAACTTCAATTTTTTTTACTTCAAACATCGATAATTTAACTTGGTCAATTTCAACTGATTCTTGAAACACAAGTTGATGACTAGTAAGTACTTTGATCTTTTCGTCTAACTTATCAGTCGCAATCAATTCCTTTTGAATGTCTAGAAGTGGTAAGAGATCTTCACTGACATAGGCAAGTTGCTTTGCTTGATTGACCAACACAGTGTGTTTTCGCAAGCGAATTCGTTCTTTCCACTCATTGAGTTCATTTGGAAGAACTTGATCAAGTATAATTGCTTGTTGTAATAGTTTCGCTGTCATACGAATGGTTGAGTTAAGTTCTTCCATAATAGGGTCAAGTTTTTGAAGTGCTGTATAAAAAACGATGATTCCAATCAAATCTTCTTGATTGTAAAGTGGTAAGCCTATAATCGATGGACTCACGCTTGGTAGAATTGGTTTTTGAAAGAAAGGTTCTACGAAGTAGAAGGATTCGCTCACATGTAATAGTGTTGGTTCTGTCTGTGCCATAAAAAACTCGATTAACGTGTTTGATAACAGGTTAAACTTAAGTTCTTTTTCGTAGAGCCGTTCTTTTTTTCGATAATACAAGTGCACAGAATCATCTGTATGTAAGAGTCTTGAAAACAAATCATTTTTTTCTTTACCTAATACAACAAGTAAACATTCCTCATGGGGAATTGCTTTGAACCAGTCCTTTGATTCATTGACGACTTGTTTGATATGTTCATCTTTTTTAATTACTTTTAACATTGTTAATCACCTAACATTAATTATATCATAAACAACCTCATAAAAACTAAAAAATCTTAAGTAGTTGTCTTCCTACTTAAGATTTAAAATTCTAATACTATGGTAACTGGTCCATCATTGGTTAATTTAATCTCCATATGTGCACCAAATACACCTTTTTGAACATGAATCTGAGAATCATTTTGTAATTGGTTACAAAATAGTTCAAAGAGTTCATTGGCTAGATCTGGTTTCATTGCCCTTGTAAAGGATGGACGGTTTCCACCTGTTGTATCAGCGCATAGTGTAAACTGAGAAATCGATAAGATCTCATACTTCATATCTAAGATGCTTTTGTTCATTTTCCCAAACTCATCTTCAAAGATGCGTAGTTGAGCAATCTTCTTGCTCATCTTTGCGATTGTTTCTAGATTATCTTCTTCACAAATTCCAACAAGGAGTAACAACCCACGATTCACAGAAGAAATGATGCTTCCATCTACGATGCACGATGCATCTAATACCCGTTGAACGACGACTCTCATTACTTAATCACCCGCTCAATCGCATAGACTTCAGGGATCTTTCGTAAGTTCACAATCGCGTGATTGAGTTCATCGATGTTAGCGACATTCAATTTAAACTTCGCAACGTTTTCCCCTGTTTTTGTTCGATTAGACGATACGGATGCAATCGTTACTTTGGTTGTATTTAACATATTAACCATTTCTGCTACCAAATTACGTTTGTCCATCGCAGCGACTTTAATTGTCGCATCATAAATCTTTTTGGTAAACTCACGGTCCCAATATACTTCAATAAAGCGTTCGTGTTCTGATTTCGAGACATTTGGACATTCTACTCGGTGAATTGCAATTCCAGCACCTTTTGTGACATAGCCTACAATGGTATCTCCCATGATTGGTTGACAACAGTTGGATAACTTCACACTTGCTTTGTCTAATCCATCGACAATAATGCCGATGTCATTGATTGCTTTCTTACGTTTGATGATTTGTTCTTCTTCTTTGTATAATTTTAATAACGTTTCATCATCAAACTTCGCATCGTTTAATCCAAGCAACCGATTAATCGCAGCACGAGCAGATAAATTCCCTTTTCCAATCTCGTAAAACAATTCTTCTAGGGAATTGATATTATTTTTGGAAAAAATCGATTCTACTTTTTTATCATCAATTTCACTAACATTAAAGTTTCCAGCTTTTGCCATCTTGTCATATTCTTCTTTACCACGAAGAACCAAGATATCATGTTGTTGTTTGTTTAAGAAGGTTTTGATTTTATGTCTCGCATGTGACGTTTTTGCGATCTTCAACCATTCATTGGATGGTCCTGATGAATTTTTGTTGGTTTTGATTTCAACCACATCACCAGTTTGGAGTTTATAAGAAAGAGGTACAATTTTATTGTTCACAATCGCACCTACCGTTTTGTTTCCAATCTCGGTATGAATGCGGTAGGCAAAGTCAATTGGTGTTGCTCCTGTTGGGAAGTCCCTAACATCTCCATCTGGTGTAAACACATAGACATTCGCACTAAAGATATCCTCAATGATCCCTTGTAATGGATCTTTGGAGTCATCGTCATCAATCTCGACATATTGAGATAAATCTTGATACCATTTTAACTTATTCGCAATTTCCAATTGTTCTTTTTCTGGAGAGTAGTTTTTATTGTCTTCTTTGTATGCCCAGTGAGCAGCAATCCCGATTTCAGCAACTTCATCCATTTCATAGGTTCGGATTTGAATTTCAAAAATCTTTCCACCATTTCCAACGACTGTCGTATGAAGCGACTGATACATATTTGGCTTTGGTAAGGCAATGTAATCTTTAAATCGCATAGGAATTGGAGTCCATTCTCCGTGGACAAGTCCTAAGACGCGGTAACAATCCTCAACTGACGGAACCAACACGCGTAATGCAAGCAAATCATAGATTTGTTCGATGTTTTTGCCTTTTTGAATCATTTTCTTGTGAATGCTAAAAATGTTCTTAATTCGACCTTTGATTTCAAATTTTGAAACATGGTTATCTCTTAATATCTCTTCAATCCGTGTTGCGATTTCCCCAATATCAGTCTCTTTTTGTCCTTTTCTGGTTTCGACCGATTCAAAGACTTCTTTGTACTCATCCGGCTCTAAGAACTTTAAACTGATGTCTTCAAGTTCAGCCTTTACACGGTACATCCCGAGTCGATGTGCAAGCGGAGCATAAAGATCTAATGTTTCTTTCGCAACCTTTTTTTGCTTATCTTCGGTTTGATATTCAAGGGTACGCATGTTGTGCAAACGGTCAAGCAACTTCACCATGACCACACGAATATCTTTTGCCATCGCAAGAAGAATTTTTTGATGGTCTTTCGCGAGAGCTTTGGCTTTGGTCATGTACTTTAACTTACCAATCTTTGTGACACCATCTACGATATCTGCCACATCCTTGCCAAATAGTTCTGTCATCTCTTCTTTTGTCATCGCTGTATCTTCTAACACATCGTGTAAGATTCCAGCAGAAATCGTGGATGGACCAGTTCTAAGTTCGGCTAACATATACGCTACTTCAATTGGGTGTTGAATATATGGCTCACCTGACTTACGAAATTGTCCTTCATGCATTTTATTCGCATAAACGTACGCTTTTTTGATTAAGTCAATGTTTTTTTCTAAATGCAAATATTCACTTGCTTTTTCAATGACATCATCAATTGTTTTAGCCATATGATTCACCACCTTTCTTTACTTATTTTAATGATTATTGATTAATATTGAATCAAGGCTTTGACAGGGTAATCTTTTAATAAATCTCTTCCTTTTAAATCGGTTAATTCGATTAAAAAGGCAAATCCAGCAACCACTCCACCTAGTTTTTCAACCAGTTCGGCAGATGCTTTGATCGTTCCACCAGTTGCTAATAAATCATCGACTATCATGACTCTCATTCCTGGTTTGATTGCATCTTGATGCATTGCTAGTGTGTTTTTTCCATATTCTAGTTCATAAGATACCGATACGGTTTCACGAGGAAGTTTTCCTGGTTTTCTAATTGGAATAAACCCAATTCCTAAACTGTGCGCAACCGGGCAACCGAAAATAAATCCGCGTGACTCTGGTCCAGCAATGATATCCGCTTGGCATGTTTTCGCAAAGAGAGTTAGCTCATCACACGCTTTTTTAAATACTTCTCCGTTTTGCATCAGTGGTGTAATATCGCGAAACATGATCCCTTCAATTGGAAAATTTGGAACATCTGCGATAAATTTTTTATAATCCATGTTAATAATTTCTCCTCTTTCGTTGTACTTTGTCATTTATTATATCATAAGTACCTAGTAACTTACAATTATTAAAGTGTACTTAAATCTCCCATGCGCTCAACTGCGAGCGCAGTCGTCTTGGAAGATATCACCACTTCTTTTGTTTTACGTTTGGTTAATGTGATTTCTGCTTTGCTTGCTAAACTCTCTAACACTTTCATGTTCATTTCACCAAGACGCGGCCCCAAACAGGTAATATAATCTTGTTCATCGATTTCTGTCTTGATTAAAAGTTCATACTTTGAATTTGAAAAGGTAAGATCAAAGTTCACACCATGATCGGTTACTTTCATTTTTGAATGATTCATTGTGGTAAATCGGTACACCATTTTTCCTACCACAAGTGCAGTTAAAAAGCCTGTAAACCGAAACTTTCCAAACGGAATTTTCCCAACAGATGCGGATAATGATATGGTTTCATCTTCAAAATAATTGGATTGTACCCAAATATAAGCCGATGGAAAACTTTTCCCCCAGTTTTTTTCACTGTAAAATTTCCCGTTTGTAAAATCAATTTCTTCGCCATCAATTAACAATTTTCCGCTCAAACTACCATCTAGTGCGTTGACATGAGAATAACACTCCATAAAGGTAAGATAATTGAAATACCCCATACTGCCAGGATTGAGTGTAGTTGATGGCCAAGCAAGTAGTTTGTGAAAAAACAATTCTCCCTTGACGGATAAGTTCTTTGATTTGATATCAACAAACAGTCGTTCCATCGAAAACTTATTTTTTCCTACGCGTAATGCAAATGGGTTTTTCTCAACTTGAAACGAGGTAGCATCGTATTTTAAATAGCGATTGAGTTGTGTTTTCGAATCAAGAACTTGGATAAACGAATGTTGTTCCGTTTCGTCTTTTCCTTTGGCAATTCCTGGAATAAATACAATCGTTCGGTCATGATTCGCAGTCGATACTTTAAAGTACCATCCTTCAAAAAAATTCTTTTTCTTACGAAACCCGTGATATAGGGTTGGATTTAAGATTTCTTGTAACACAACTATCCCCTCCTTTCATATACTTTTTTTCCACCAACAAAGGTGAGTAATGCTTTGGTATTTGGAATCATATCTGGATCAATTGTAAAAATGTCTTGGTCAATCACCACAAAATCTGCATGATATCCAACTTTCAGTTTCCCCAAATGATGTTCATCAAATGAGGAATACGCACATCCTGCGGTATAATAATAAAGTGCATCCTTCACACTTAATCGTTCACTTGGGTAAAATCCTTCTTCTGGAATTCCACACTTGTCTTTTCTAGTAATACTTGCATAAAGATTCGCGAATGGATCAATGTCCTCAATGGGAGCATCGGTTCCAATCGCAAGATGAACACCTTTATTTAACATTGACTGGAATGCATAAGACGTGCTAGCTAGAGTTTCACCCACACGTGATGTCACAATATGCAAATCATAATCTAAGAAGATTGGTTGAACAATCGCTGTCACATGTAACGTTTTAAAGCGATTCAATAACACATCATCGGTAATTTGACAATGGATAATCGCGTGGCGATGGTCTTTTCTTGGATGTTTTGTTAAGACTTCTTCATAGACGTCCAAACATTCTTCAATCGCTTTATCTCCAATCGCATGCATCGCAACACTCATATTGGCTAAGTGAGCTTTTGTAACAAGTGCTAATAGTTCCTCTTTTGGGTAAGTTAGCAATCCCTTCGTCGATGGATCGTCATGATAAGGATTTCTCATCGCTGCGGTTCTCGCACCTAACGTACCATCTGTTAATAATTTGAGTGGTCCTACCTTTAAATAAGGACTATATACTTGATTTGGATATCCTTCTTTGATAAATTGATCTAATAATTCAATGCGTGGAAGCAAACATTGTAGCACAAGTCGAGTGGTCAGTTTTCCTTCTTGATCAAGCTTTTGATACAAATTTAGCATTCGGTGATAATCACTTTGATTTAAATGTGACAAATCATCAATTTGCAAAGTCGTTACGCCAAAGGAGTTCGCATAATTCATGGTATCCGTTAGCATCGATTCTAAGGTCTCATCATCTGGGTCAGGAATGTATTGATAGATTAATCCCAGTGCTTTTTCGGTCAATAATCCTTTTTCAAAATCAAGTTCACCACCAAAAGGAGCTTTAGTAACTTCTTTAATATTACAAGCTTCCAATGCTTTGGAATTGACAACCATGATATGACCACACACTCTTGTTAGCACAATTGGATGTGTAGTAGAGATGCTATCTAAATCCTGTTTGGTAGGAAATCCATGGTGACCATCAAATAAATCTTGATTCCACCCTCTCCCAATCACCCAGTTTCCACTCGCGATGGATTCTTGTTCAATATAGGTTTTTGTTTTATCGATTACATCTTTTATGCTGGTTGCGGTATGGAGTTTTAGTTGTTTACGAATCATCGATAATCCGTATAAATGCAAGTGACTATCGTTAAATCCTGGAATCACAACTTCTCCTGATAAATCCAATAACCAGGTATGTTCGTTATTATACCAAAACGCTCCAAATTCATCGCCAATGTAAATGATTTTTCCATCATCTACGACCATGCTAGTTGCGATTTCAGGTGAATCGTTGGTATAGATTTTCCCGTTGTAATATATGCTTCTCATTTGATTACCCCCCTTGTTTTAAAAAAGCACCACGAAAGAGTTCATTTGGTGCTTTTTTTCGTTTCTATAACAGTGAACTTAGGTTAGATGATACCCAATTCTTTTCCCACTTGGGTCATAATTGTCACTGCTTTGTCGATTTGTTCTTTTGTATGAAGTGCTGAAATCATACAGCGAATGCGTCCTTTTCCTTTGGCAACCGTAGGAAAGACGATTCCAGAAACATATACACCTCGTTCTAATAATGTTTTTGAAAATTTGATTGTTAACGCTTCATCACCAACCATAATTGGGGTAATGGGCGTTTCTGAATGACCGATATCAAATCCTGTCGATGCAAGTTTTTGTTTAAAGTATCTTGCATTGTCCCAAAGACGATCCGTAAATTCTGTTGTTTCACTTAATATATGAATCGCTTCAATGATCGCAGCAACGCTTGCTGGTGTCATCGCTGTCGAGAATAGAAGCGGTCTACCTCGATGTAACAACCATTGTCTCATCGCTTTTGACCCTGCAACATACCCTCCAACAACACCTACTGCTTTTGATAGCGTTCCAATGATAAAATCAACTTGACCATGTAATCCAAAATGATCGACTGTTCCTCGTCCATTTTGTCCTAATACACCAGATCCATGTGCATCATCGACATAAGTAAGTGCGTTATATTGTTTCGCTAAGGCTACAATTTCAGGTAATTTGGCAATATCTCCATCCATTGAAAATACACCATCGGTAATGATTAAGACATTACGATAATTTGATCTACGCTCTTTTAGAATTGTCTCTAAACTAACCATATCACTATGTTTAAAGACTGCTTTGTCCGCCTTTGATAATCGAACTCCATCAATGATTGATGCATGATTGAGTTCATCACTAATGATCAAATCTCCAGCTTCTGCGATTGCTTGTATCGTACCAGCATTACAAGCAAATCCGCTTTGAAAGACAATCGCAGCTTCTTCTTTTTTAAATTCTGCTAACACACGGTCCAATTCTTCGTGTAAATCCATGTTTCCAACAATGGTCCGAACCGCACCTGCTCCAACACCATATTTACGTGTTGCGTTAATCGATGCTTCAATCAATCTTGGATGGTTGGCTAGCCCTAAGTAATTGTTGGATGATAGATTGATGACTTCTTTTCCATTGAGGGTAATCAATGCTTCGCATGGACCAGAATTCACCGGTAGTTCACGATATACTCCCATTGACTTTAGTTCTACAATTTTTTGTTCTAAAAATGATTGATTTTGATGCATGAAGTCCTCCTATGGTATCAATACAATTTTGCCACTATTTCCTGAGTTCATCACTTTCATAGCTTCATCAATTTCAGTTAACTTGAAGGTGTGTGTGACAATTTTTTCAAGATTTAAGTTTCCTGAATCAATCAAACCTTTTACTTTATCCCATGTTTGATACATGATGCGTCCAACCACACCGTAAATGGTGATTCCTTTGAACACAACATCATTGGATAAATCGATTTCAATGTTCGAACTTGCGATTCCTAACATCGACATTTTTCCACCAAGTTTGACGTATTTAAACGATTGTTCAATTGCTTTTTTATTTCCACTAAATTCTGTCACCACATCAACACCAAGTCCGTTTGTTTCTTCTAACACTCGCTTGATGACATCTTCTTTTAGTGGATTGATGCAAACAGTCGCACCAAGTTCTTTGGCTAAATTTAGTCTATATTCATTGACTTCAATTGCGATAATCTTACTAGCACCTACTGCTTTTGCGATATTGACTCCCATTAACCCAATCGGACCACATCCAACAACTGCTACGGTTTTTCCTGTAATATCAAAGTGTAGCATCGTATGAACCGCATTTCCGAGAGGTTCTTGGATTGATTTATAAACTGGATCGATATCTGAGTTGTTTACAATTAAATTTTGATATGGCATTTTCGCATATTCTGCGAAACATCCATCGGTATCAACACCTATGATTTTGGTATTGACACAAATATGAGCTTCCCCTCTACGACAAAACTCACAATGTCCACATACGATGTGGGTTTCAGCGGAAACAATATCTCCTACTTTAACGCCGACAACATCATTTCCGATTTTTTCTACTCTTCCACAAAATTCATGACCCACGGTTAAAGGTGGCTTAATGCGTCGTTTACTCCAATCATCCCAATTATAAATGTGTGTATCAGTCCCGCAAATGGAGGTAGCTAATACTTTGATCAATACTTCTGTTGATGTTAATTTGTTTGGAATGTCTCTTGTTGTAATGGTAACGCCTGGCCCAGCAACTTCTTTTCGAATGGCCGTCATCGTTTCTGGCATGATTTCCTCCTATAATAATGATATCAATGTAGATATATTATAACACGTTTTCATTACTTTTAAAACAGATTTAAAAGCAAAATAAAAACTACTTAGTTTTCACTAGGTAGTTTCATTGAATTCTAACGTAGGTCAATCAAAAAAACTGAAATAACATAACGACCTAAAATTTATGATACATTCGATGAATCATATATAAATATAGGCAAATTTGTATAGTGCAACTTCCTTAATTTTGCTACTTCTATCGATAGTTCAATCGATTCTCTACATAGTTGAGCTTGTTGATTATTTTCAGGTAAGATGATTTGAATGGTTTGATTCTTACCAGAAAAGTTACGATAAACAAAATTATATATGAAGATATCTAAGATATAGTCCTCTAGATCGAACTGCTTAAAATTGATTATTGTTATGTTGTTTGATCGATTTTGATTGTTGTCAATCAAATCATTGAAAATGTTGGTAAATATTCCTAAATTGGTGTTAATTACAACTGATTGAATTTTGTTATAGGAAAAGGCAAGGCTTCCTATGTACTCTATATTCCTTGGAATGATTAATTCATCAACTTCAAAACCACCATGAAATGCTGATTTACCTATGTATCTAATGTGATCACCAAAGTTGTATATTTGAGACGATGTTAAGTCTGCTCTTCTTGAAAATGTGTTAATAAAAGCATAGTCACCTATTTTAATTGTGGAATTTGATAGGTAGATTGATTTATAGTTAACATATGCACCAGCATAATTGGCAACGATCTCAATCGTGTCTGGTATGTGTAAATCTTGAGTTTCACTTGAAGCAAATGGTATGTAAACCAATTCTTTATCGTCAATGGATACAACTAACTCTACACCGTTTGCATTAATCTCTTTTAAGTATAAATGATCGACTGGTATCACGATATCAATATTTCGATTCAAATTATATAAGGCATGAGCGAAATACTTAATGTTTTTTGGAATATGAAGAGTATCAATTGTGCTAAATTGATGACAGGTCAACGCACTATGGTCGAAACTAGTTAGTGATTCGGGTAATGTTATTGAGTGTATGTTTAGTTGATCCGGCAAGTCACATAATCTGGTTGGCCAATTTTTCGCTTTAAATCCTACAGATGTCACAGGTAAAGTATTGTATGTCGAAGCAATCACAATATCTTCACTTGTACCTTCATAACCTACGACTTTGTAAGACTCACCATCTTCATTTAATTCAAAAATTAACCCTGGTGTATGTTCTGTTTCTTCCCCTACTGGTGGATCTACTGTACATCCAACTACTAATAGCAACAATATAACGATGGATAAAATTTTAAATATTTTCATTACATTCACCTCATTGAAATCGAATAATAGATCATATTCTATAACCCTATCTTACCATAATAAAAACTAATGTCAACCGCACATCCGGAAATAATCCGTTATTTTTCGTTTTATTTCATGTTTTTTATAAAATTTAAAAAACCCGAACATAATCGTTCGAGTTTAATAGCTAACTTTTCCTTTTACCTATATTATACCACCATAAAATATAAAGGACCGACTTCTACTTAGTTTCAAAGTCAATCCTTACATATACTATTCTTTACTCTATCGGACTTCTGGATTAACTACATCCGGATAATTAAAAAGTTATTTTACGACTTTTGTAGACATTTCAGTTTGGTTTAAAACAATACTTCCCTTAGATGCAATTTTTTTAGCATCTTCTAATGGGATTTCTACTGTGATTCCATGTTTTCTAATTTCAATGTTTCCAATGTCACGGTGATTGATCTTGCTTTTCTTAAGAGCTGTCAAAACACTTCCGACAGTCACATCACTTACTTTACTAGAATCAATGAATAAACTTCCTTTTGTTGCTGGTTTAAAGTCTTTTTCTACGACTTTATACCCTTTTTCTTTGGACGCTGAAGGTTTGCTGTCTCTTCTAGGTTGTGAGCGATCAAAGGAGTCTCTTGATGGTCTTCCATCACTTGATCTTGTGGATCTACTTCTGCTTGATCCTTCATCTCTTGATGATCTACGGTCTCCACCGTCTCTTCTACTTCTAGAATCACTTTGTCTAGAACTAAATTCACGTGGTTTTCGATCTTCAACAAGTTCAATCTCATTGTAACCTTTTTTATCTTCTTTGTTTACTAAACTAAGAAGGGCATTGATTACTTGCGCTTCGGTATATCCTTCGTTCATCAATCGTTCAACGACAGGGTGCATAATCGCATCCATTCCTAAATTCAATCGTTCTTTGATGATATCATAGTGTTTGAATTTTTCGCTTTCTTTGACTTCTTCCACGGTAGGAATATGTCCTTTTGGAATCGATTGGTTGATTACTTTTTCAATGCTGTGAAGATGATACATTTGACCTTTGGTTACAAAGGTAAATGACTTTCCACTTTTTCCAGCTCTACCAGTTCTACCAATTCTATGAACATAGATTTCTTCTTCTTGTGGTAAATCGTAGTTAAACACCGCATCAACATTATCGATATCTAATCCTCTAGCAGCGACATCGGTTGCGAGTAAGATTTGAATGTGTTTGTTACGGAAACTATCCATAACTCGATCACGTTGTGATTGCTTTAAATCACCATGTAGACCAGCTGTGGTATAACTTGAAGATTGTAATGCTACTGCTAATTCATCGACACCACGTTTGGTGTTTAAGAAGATGATCGCAGATGATAATTTATGATAATCAAACAAACGAATGAATAAATCCATTTTTTGTGCTTCTTTGACCAAAAAGTAGGATTGTTCAATCTTATCTACGGTCATATGAGTTGCTTCAATTTCAATTCGTTCATAACTTTTTAAATACTTGTTTGCTGTTTTTAAAATGGCATTTGGAATTGTTGCAGAAAACATTAATGTTTGTCTGTCTTGTGGTGTTTTTTCTAAAATGGTTTCTAAATCTTCTTGGAATCCCATTTTTAACATTTCATCCGCTTCATCTAAAATAAGCGTTTGAATGGTTTCAAACTTTAAAAGCGAACGATCCATCAAGTCAATGATGCGTCCTGGAGTACCCACCACAATTTGTGGTCTTCCTTTCAAAGCATTGATTTGAATATCGTATGATTGCCCACCATATACCGATACTACTTTTACACCATCTAAGTATTTGTATAGTTTTTTTACTTCTCTTGTTACTTGGATCGCAAGTTCTCTTGTCGGACATAATATCAGTGCTTGAACCACTTTTGAATATGGATCAATTTTGTTCAACATTGGAACAACGTAAGCAGCTGTTTTTCCTGTACCTGTTTGTGCAATCCCTAACAAATCTTTGTTTTCTAAAATAACTGGAATCGCCTTTTCTTGAATTGGTGTCATTGTTTCGTACTTTAAATCATCAATTGCACGTTTGATCGACGAACTGATAATTAAGTCATTGAATGTGAATGTTGTCATTTGTACCTCTTTTCTTTCTTTTTTTACTATGTGCCTTTAATACAAGTAAACAACATTACCATCCGAAACATCGCTCACCCTACCACTCCAGTAGTTATATTAATCTGCATCATGCAACGATTGTTAAGAAATAAAAGCGAAGGATCTCTTCGCTTCTTGATGCTTCTTAAAACCATTGAGTATTATACTATAAAAGACGTTTATTTACAAGGAAAATGTAAACAATGTTGGCGTTTTCATACATGTTGTACAAAACAAACATCTCCTTGTAATTGAGTGTCTATTTTATAGTGTTTTTGATGCCTTGAAAATATCGTACTAGATTTTCTGGCATTTGGTAATCATGGCCAGATATCTGCTTTTGAGGATTCGTATGAATGGAATTCATTATCGCTTCAAAAATGAGTGGAACAGGAGGATAGGTGTATCTTGTGCCCTTATATATCCAATCTCTACAATTAACATTGGTACCACACAAAACACCACAGTCTTGACAATTAGATTCTTCTAACCGTGCCATAATGTCAAGTCCGTTAATCCGAATTGTTGGTGAACTTAAAAATCTATATTCAGTTGCTGTATTTGCCGATTGAACATGCACTTTGTTTACACTCACATGATAACCCATGCTTGTAAGAAGATCTATAATACTTGTTAACGCTTGATCTAACACATATTCGGTTGATTTGCATCTAGAACAAACAATATTATCTAAATATAAAAAATCTATTTTGATTTCTTTATGATAGGTTACATGTTTACTGGATATGACCCGATACCTGAAATTGCGTTTCAATCTTCGCATCTTACATCCCTCACTTTAATTACATTATACTCCCTAAGCAAACCAGTGTCAAAATCCATTTCTACTTTAGATGTTTGGTTTACTGCAGCTAAATCATTGGCAAATGAAAATTCCGAACATTATGTTCGGAATTGTTACGTTTATAAAAAGAATATAAGAGATGCTGCCATTACAATCATCCCAGCAATTAACCCATAGATAGCGATGTGATGTTCGCCATATTTTTCTGCGGTTGGCAATAGTTCATCCAGTGATATGTAAACCATAATACCTGCTACCATCGCAAACACAATCCCAAACATCGTATCACCGATGAATTGTCTTAATAAGAAGTATCCAATCAGTGCCCCGATTGGTTCAGCAAGTCCAGATAAGAATGAAAAACCAAACGCTTTTTTCTTGCTGCCAGTCGCATAATAAATTGGAACCGATACTGCGATCCCTTCTGGAATGTTATGAATCGCAATCGCAACTGCGATACTAATTCCTAAGCGAACATCGGATAGTGCTGCGATAAACGTTGCTAACCCTTCTGGGAAGTTATGAATCGCAATCGCTAGGGCAGAAAACATACCCATGCGAAGCAAGTTTTTTTCTTTTAACTTTTTATCGGTTAATTCTTCAACTTTTCTGATTTCATGGGGGTTTTCACCCTTTGGTACAAACTTGTCTATCAAAGCAATCAAAGCAATCCCACCAAAAAAGGATATGGTTGTAATGATATAGGCAGTTGTTGTATTGAATGCCTGAAGCAAACTTGTGTGTGCTTTTGGAAAGATTTCAATCATGGATACATAAATCATGACCCCTGCTGAAAATCCAAGTGCGGTGGATAAGAATCGCTTATTTGTTGTTTTGGTGAAAAATGCCAGTGCACTCCCAACACCTGTTGAAAGACCAGCAAATATCGTAAGTCCTAAGGCAAATAAGATATTTCCTTCCATATGTAATAATCCTTTCTAGTCTTTCGAGTAATCCTACCTTGTAAAAGGTAACATAATTGTATAAGATTATTTGTGAAATTGCCATCAAATTGCATTGTTAGTAATACATACCACCATTACCAAATCCTGAGAGCAATCCCGCAGAATTCATGTAAAGCAGTACACCAACAATCACTAAAATGACGAAGATGACAGTGAATATAACCTTTGGAACGGAAACCGGATATTTTCCATAAATCCGTCCATTGAATCCACTGACATAAAAATGATATAACGCATCTTTAAATTTAAAATTACAAATCCAAAGTGGCAACAACACATATTTAAATTTGGTATTGTTATACGTTGGAATGATATTAATATAATCTACCGTATCGGCATTGTGTTTTCGAATGATGTCTTGACGTAGGGTATTGTAAATCGTAGTTTTAGCTTGTTCCCAACCCTCAAGTAGTGTTTTTTCATATCGTTCTGCCGAAAAACCAGCTAAATATCTACTATCATAGACAATCGATGAATTGGTTTGATAGTCTCCCATTCTTCGGATGACTCTTTGATCGAGTCGTTTGCTCGCTTGAACTAGTATATCATCGAAGAATCTTTGAACCGTTCCTGAGATACGGTACCATCTTGTTTTTCGAACCGTACGAGCATTTTTCCCAGATCCAACCGTAACATAATAGTATTGACCCACTCGACCTTCATATCTTGCGATCGTATTGGTATCGTACGTCCAAAATGGCAAATATACCCCTTGAACCATACTATCAGGAATGGTTTTCTTTAATTCTTTGGGTGCGTAAAATTTGCTCTTAATCCATTTTTGATAGATTGATTTTACTTCTAGTTTTGTTTGTCTGAATGGTACGATGGATGTTGGTTTGATTCCAACTTCATCTTTTAACACCGAGACATTGGCTGAAGAACAAAATGGACACGTTGTTGCGATTTCATTGAATGAAAACACCGTATCTGCTCCACAATTGGAACAGTGGAACGTCCTTGTTTCTTTTTCCCATTTTTGAATCGAATCAGCATGGGTTAAAAAATCAAGTTCTTCTTTGTTTAGTTTGCCTTCAATAATAACCGTATGGTCACAGTATTCACAATGCAAACCATGTTTTGCGGGATGAAATGTCATATTGGATCCACATTTTGGACACTTTATGACATCCGTTGACTCCTTAACCTCAATATCTTGATCAAATGTTTCGTTCATTGTTATGCTGGTTCTCCACAATCAGGACAGAATTTCGCTGTTTTTTTCATCTCATGTCCACATTTTGCGCACTTTTTCACAGGACTTAAATTTTCTCCACATTCTGGACAAAACTTAGCAGTCTTTTTAATTTCTGCATTACATTTTGGACAATTGATTTTTTCAACAACTGGTGCTGCTTCTTCTTTTTTTGCTTCTACTTTTGGAGTATCAGCTGGTTTCATTGCATCTTTAAATGACTCCGTAAACATACTTGCCATTCCAAGCCCTGCACCTAACCCTACACCAGCTCCAGCTACTCCACCACCAGGGTTTTGTGCCGCATCACGCATTGCTTGAGCTGCTTGGTATTGCATGAAGGTTCCCATTTTGTCGCTCATAATACCCATAGAAGTTCTTTGGTCTAATACCTTTTCCACTTCTTCTGGTAACGAAATATTTTCGATGATGAGTGATGTCACATCAATCCCAAACATTCCAAAATCATCTTTTAAGGATTCTCGCAAGAAAACTCCAAACTCTTTGTAGTTTGCTGCTAAATCAAGGGCAGATATTTGTGATTCTGCGATTGCATCAGAAAATCCACTCACGATCATTGTTTTGAAATGATTTACTAGGCCTTCTGTTGTATACGATGCGTTGGTTCCAAAGATTTGTTTCATCATCATAACTGGGTCAGATACCTTATAGGTATATTTCCCAAATCCACGAATACGAACAACACCAAATTCTTTGTCACGCATCATAATTGGGTTTGTAGTTCCCCATTTTTGATTGATGAATTGTTTTGTATTGACATAATACACTTCAGCCTTAAATGGTGAATCAAACAAGTACTTCCAACTTGCTAGTCCTGTTAAAATAGGAATGTTCTTTGTTTCTAATTTATGGCGACCTGGTCCAAACACGTCTCCGACTTGTCCTTCGCTCACTAAAATAGCAACTTGTGATTCGCGAACGATTAATTGGCATCCATTCATAATCTCAGCACGGTCATCCATCGGATAACGGTACACGATCATGTCGGTCGCCATATCTTTCCATTCAATTACTTTTAAAAATTGTCTTCCAATCATTTTAAAAAATCCCATATTGATACCTCCGTTTTCTTATATATTATAACACCATTTTCACCGATTGTTAATAGATTATTATAAAAATCACCCATTTGGGTGATTTTTTTCTTAATCGAGCTTAATCATTTGATAAGTGATGCTTCCTAGACCAATTGCTTCTCCGTGAATGAGTCCTGCTTTCCAATTTGTATTGTGATGGATATGACCAAATTTATCATTTCCAATCGCATACTCACAATCTGTTTCGTGAACACTTGAATATTGGATCCCTGGTGCTTGATTGACCAAGTCTGCACAAGCCATATCTAAGCCAACTGGGTCAAACGATGCTGCAATCCCAATGTTTGGAACAATTGGACGATCATTGGAACTCCAACAATCACAGTTTGGGGAAACATCAACAATAAAGTTAATGTGGAATGATGGTCTGTTTTTGACTACAGCCAAAGCATATTCTGAAATCTTTTCAACAAATTTATCTGCCTCTTCAGGACTACCCGATACCGCAGACCCATATGCACAATAGGCAACGCATTGACCACAACCAACACATGAATCATAATCAATGACTGCTTTACGTAAATCATCTAGTGTAATTGCTCCATAGTTACAGTGTTTTACACACATGTTACAACCAATGCATCGGTTATAGCGAATGACAGGTTGTGCACTTGAATGCATTTCTAGCTTTCCTGCACGAGATGCACTACCCATTCCAATGTTTTTCACTGCCCCACCAAATCCAGCTTGTTCGTGACCTTTGAAATGGGAAATACTAATAAAGATATCAGCATCCATAATCGCCGTTCCAATTTTCGCTTCTTTGATGTGTTTGCCATTTATTTCAACATTTGCAACATCTGTTCCCCTAATTCCATCTGCGATCACAACATTTGCACCAGTGGATAGTGGATTGAACCCATGTTTGGATGCGGTATCTAAGTGATCAACAGCGTTAGACCGTTTTCCATAATATAACGTATTTGCATCGGTTAAAAATGGTTTCCCACCAAGTTTTTTTACGATATCAACAATCACTGCTACATAATCTGCTCGAATGTATGCTAAGTTTCCTGGTTCGCCAAAATGAACCTTAATCGCAACAAACTTATCTTTAAAGTCAATTTGTTCCATTCCAGCAGCTTTGACTAACCGTTCTAGTTTCATTAACATGTTTTTCCCAGGTTTTGTTTTCATGTCAGTAAAGAACACACTACTACTCATTTGTTTAACTCCCTTATAATATCTAATACTTCTCTTGGATGCGAGATGATATAATCGGCTTTCGCCCGAACGAGTTCAGCTTCTTTGCGAAACCCCCATAATACTCCAATCGCTGTTAATCCGGCGTTCTTCGCTGTTTGCATATCCACACTGGTATCTCCAACATAGAGCACTTCTTCTGCTTTACAATCAAATCGTTTCACCATAAGGTTTGCTCCTGCAGGATGAGGTTTGATTGGGAAGGCATCTTGAGCCCCGAAGATTGCATCAAACGCAACGTTTGGAAAATACCGCTTTACCACTTTTTGGGTGTCTGCGTCTGGTTTATTTGACAATACTCCAACCTTTAATTCTCGTAAGTTTAGATTCATTAACAACTCTTCAATCCCAGAATATGGTTTTGTTTTGTTGTTTTGCAATTCGGCGTACTTTTTTAAGTAACTTGATAGTACTTTTTGTTTTTTTTGATCCTCCCGTGTTTGACCATCTAATACCATTTCAACCAAATGGTGAACACCTTTTCCAACAAAGTATTTATATTCATCATTGACATACTCATAAAACCCATTGGTTTTTAAGGCAAAGTTCATACTATCTGCGATATCATCAATCGTATTTAGTAACGTGCCATCTAAATCAAAAATAATTCCCTTAATCATATGTAATATCCCCCCTATGTATTATAACATAATAAATTGATTGTGATAATATCTTTTTTCGATTTTCTAATTGTTTAAGGACCTTAATAAAAAAATCATATGGCGCAGTGTCCATATGATTTTGATTTCATTAAAATGCTTTGTCATCCACAGAATCTAGATACGCAGCTAGCGGTTTCATTACCGTTTTAATCGTACCTTTGACAAATGGATTGTTAAGTTCTGCGACTCCTAGAAGTGATACAAAACTTTGTGATCCCCCTGTTTGACACAACTTCACATAACTATCCCATGCTTTGGCATGATTTTCTTGAGCGCGAATCCAATATTGGAATGCACATACTTGAGCAAGGGTGTAATCGATATAATAGAATGGTGTTCCAAAAATATGACTTTGTCTAAACCAGAACCCACCGCGTTCTAAGAATGGATCTTCATCATACACTTTGAATGGTAAGTATTTCTTTTCAAGATTTCTCCAAGCTTCTTTTCTTTGTGCTGGGGTTAACTCAGGATTTTCATAAACGATATGTTGGAATTCATCAACCGCTACTCCATAAGGAATAAATGCGATTGCTTTTGCTAAATGAGAATACTTGTATTTTGGTGTATCTTGTTCAAAGAATAAGTGAATCCAAGGCCAAGCAAAGAATTCCATACTCATAGAGTGAATTTCACATGCTTCATACGTTGGCCAAATATATTCAGGAACTTCATATCCACGGCTTGAAAATACTTGGAAGGCATGTCCTGCTTCATGTGTTAATACATCCACATCGCCTGCAGTACCATTGAAGTTAGAGAAGATAAAAGGAGATTTGTAGTTTGGTAAATACGTACAGTATCCTCCACCTGCTTTTCCTTTTTTCGCTTCTAAATCAAGTAGCTCACGACTTGTCATAAACTCGATAAACTCTTTGGTTTCTTGACTCATTTCAGAGTACATCTTAACGGCTTTATCCACCATCCAATCTTTGTTTCCTTTTGGTGTTGGGTTACCAGATAAGAATTCTAAATTTAAGTCATAACTCTTAATATCTTTGATGCCTAAGCGTTCTGCTTTTCGGTCGGTTAGTTGATTCACAACCGGAACCAAATCTTGGTATACTTGTTCACGGTATGTTGCGACTTCCTTAGGACCATAATCAAGGCGTCCTAGTCTATCATATCCATATTGAACATAGTTGTCATATCCAAGTTTTTTCGCCATTTGGGTACGAACCTTTACAAGTTCATCGTAGATACGGTCTAGTTGTTCTTCGTTATCCGCGAAGAATCCACTGACTGCTGCGGAAGCTTTTTTTCTTGTTTCGCGGTCAATGCTTTGAGCAAACGGAGTCATTTGAGATAAGTTACGAACTTCTCCTTCAAACTCAATTTTCGCAGACGCAGTTAGTTTACGATATTCGGTTACTAACTTGTTTTCTTTTTGTAAGTCTTCCATAATAATTGGATCAAATGTTTTAATCTTTTGTGCTGCCATATCAAATAGCAGTTTTCCCCATTTTGCTTCTAATTCTGTTCTAAAGTTTGCGTTTACCAACGCATGGTAAAACTTAGAATCAAGTTCAGAAAAGGATGGTGAATATTCATCAAAATATTCCATTTCCTTTAAATAGAACTCATTGGTTGTGTCAATGGTATGACGAATGTGACAAAGCGATTCCATTGTACTGTATGCGAGTCTTAAGTCATTGATGGTTTTCATCGCTTGATCTTGTGCTTCGACGCTTGTTGCGTTACTAAAAGATGCTAAAGCTGTTTCAAATTGTTTTTTTGCTTCTTCTAGATTCGGTCTTTCATAAACATAATCTTGAAATTTCATTGTTTTCTCCTTATTCATTGAGTAGCTTTAAACTATAGAAATATAGTTGATCGATTAAGCGATCTTCTTCGATGTTAAATTTGCCATTGACATATTGTATGACATTACCAACCAAGAATCCGCCTAAGAACATCCCTAGCTCATAGTTAAGTTCACTTGTAATTTTACCTTCTTTTACCCCTATAAGCAAGATTTTTCGTAAGAAATCCCCTACTTTGGTTTGTGTTTTTGTTGCGCACTCCTTGATTCGCTCATCAAAATCAAGCGATTCATCTGCTTTTAAATCACTTAACAAGAACTGAAACAGCGATTTTGCTTCTTTTAGTATTTCAATCATATTATGAATGCTTGTTTTAAATGCTGTCTCAAAATCAAGAGAATCAATTTGATTCATCAAAAACCGTTTTTCATACGTTTCGATTAGATAAATCGATGCTTCATATACCAAATCTTGTTTGTTTGAAAAATGTTCGTATATCGTGCTTTTTCCAATGTTTGCTCGTTTTGCGATTCTCGAAAGCGTTAAGTCCGCATCGCGATGATCATGCTTGATCAAATCGATCACAATTTCGAGTATTTTTGTTTTAGTCTCTACACTCATCTAGCTCATCCTCTTTTCTCACTTTTCTCGCATTTACCAAACAGTAAATAAGCGGAATGACAATCAATGTTAAAATGGTTGAATAAATGAGTCCACCAATTGCTGTAATCGCAAGTGGTTGTAACAACTCTGCTCCATCACCAAAACCAATTGCCATTCCTAACAAGGCTAAAATGGTGGTTAAAGCGGTCATGAAGATTGGTCTTAAGCGCGTTTTTCCTGCTTCTATGATTGCTTGTTTGATTGTTTTACCAAGTTCCCTTAATTGATTGATGTAGTCAATCAATACGATTCCGTTGTTAACTACTACCCCAACTAAAATGACAAGTCCCATGACCGAAACGATGTTCAAGCTTCCACCTGTTATGAGTAGTGCTAAGAATCCTCCTGTAAATGCCAAAGGGATTGTTCCCATGACAATAAGCGGATAGATCAAGGATTGGAACTGAATTGCCATAATCATATAAACAAGCAATATCGCAACCAGTCCAGCAATTAACAAATCACCAAGTGCGTCATTGATTGCTTCGTTTTCTCCAGAAAACTCAACCACTATACCAGAAGAAAGAGCAGTAAATTCACTACTATTTAAATAGTCTCTAACAAGTCGATTTACTTCCTCACTGACTTTTGTAATGTTGTACCCTGTTTCAAGCGAAGCACTAACACTAAGTGTTCTATACTTTCCATCGGTATAAATCGATGAAAATCCAGTTTCTTTGGTAACTCGAACAATTGAAGTTGGTAAGTTTCCACTATAAACGCTTCCTTGTGAAAGCGAAGAAAGTGATGGTCTTGGATCAAGTGGATTCATCGATGTCACAAGAGAATTTGTTGCCTCATCAAATCGAATCATTGGATTTATGATGATCGCTCCTGCTGGTTTGCTTGGGTCTAAAAGTCCCATCCCTTCAACAAGTTCAATGTTTGGCATGTATAAACGGAACGTTTCATCATTTTCCGCTAATTTTTGTTCAATGACTGGTAACATCGTGCGGTCAAACAACTGCACCATACTTAAGAAAGCTTCTGCACTAATTGTTAAATTAAATGGATCTTGTGGAACAAATACGTTGTATTCTACTCCATTATCCACCACTTTTAACATCGAACCGGTTCCAAAGCTAGTGATGTCAAATCCAAGTGCGTTGTAAAACACAGCGATGTTTCTTGACACATCGTTCACCGCGATGTTTGCTTTGATTGCTTCGTCTTTGTTGACGGTTAGCTTAATGACGTCTTCTCCCCTACTAATCCCTGGGTCAACCTTTTTTGTTCCTTCAACCGAATCAACAATCGATGCGATACGGTTTGCGACTAACTCCATTGTATATAAGTTTTGACCTTTTACAACAATGTTAATCCCGCTTCCACCAAACATAAATCTTGTATTGTTTGATGCATTGACTGATGATTCTAAGACTTGATCTTCATTTATATTATAATCTTCATAATCATATGTTAATAACAATTCTTCGACATAAATAGATACCTCAGCTGTTGTCATCTTATGACCTTTGACTAATACGATAGAAATGTTTGCTGAATTTTGATTGCTTCCCATCATCATACCCATAAATCCACGAGACCCACCATATTGCATACTTACCGTTTCAATGTCTGGGTGTTCTAGAAGTTCGGTCGATAGCCCATCTAATAAACTAGCAACTTTGGAAAATTCAATGTCTTTGCTGAAGGTAATCGATGCTTGAATCGATCCTTCATCTGATTGTGGCATTAACTCAAATCCTTTATTTATTGATAAGTAGGTTGTAAGTCCCAACAATGCAAGGACAATCACAATTGTGAGAGATTTGGTTACCTTATTTTTTAATACAAACCGAATGGATGTTTCATATGCTTTTTTCGTCGCTATGAGGGATTTCGATTCTTTGCTAAATTTTTGATCGTTTAAGAATCTTGAACTCATACTTGGAACAAGTGACAATGCAATCACCAAACTTGCACCTAATGAGAAAGCAATTGTGAGTGCCATTGCCATAAAGACATCCGAGATTAACCCACCAATGATCGCAACTGGTAAAAATACGGCTACGGTTGTGAGTGTAGATGCGGTAATCGCACCTAGTACTTGTTTTGCTCCAGTGATGGCAGCTTCTTGTTTGGATTTTCCTTCGCCAAGAAGACGATAGATGTTTTCAATTACAACAATTGAGTTATCGACCAACATCCCAATTCCTAATGCAAGTCCTCCCATCGAGATGATGTTTAAACTTACATTAAAGAGATACATCAATGCAAACGATGCAACTACGGATACCGGGATTGCAATCCCAACGATTAACGTTGGTTTTATATCCTTTAAAAATAGAAACAAAATAATGACAGCGAGCATACCACCAATGATGAGATTGTTTAGAATAGAATTAATCGATAATTTGATATAATCTCCTTGATCAACAATGGTTGTATAGGATGCAACATATTCACTACTTGAGGTTATGTCTGTTAATACCTTATGGATGTTACTCGTTACTTCCGTAATTCCAACATCAGATTGTTTGCGAAAGGCGATTGATATGCCTTGTTCTCCGTTGATTTTAGCATATTGAGACGTAGCTGTATTCACAAATGTGATCGAATCACTTAAATCCTCTAAGGTAATGATCGTATCGGTTCCACTGTCATAATAAATTTGGGTGCTTTTTAATTGATTGATTCCTTCAATTTTATTGCCAACATACAACATACGAATATCAGATCCATCAGGAGTGATTCCAGCTAATCCTTCTATGTTTTGATCTTTGATCAGTTCAAGCACGTAGGATTCGGTTAACCCATAACTTGCTAACGTACTTGCATTTAACACAACTTCAATTTCTGTGCTTGCTGCGCCACTTAAACTGACATCAGCAACTCCTGCTATGCTTTGAAGTCGTGTCATAATATCATTTTCCAACCATTTGGTTGTTTCAATTAAATTTTGTGTATCGTCGTTTAATCCAAAATCACGATATATCGTCACAGTTAAGACAGGTAACATGTCGGGACTAAATCGAATGATTCTTGGTTTTGCGACTCCTTCTTTAAACGAAATGTTATCTAAATTTTCTCTTAACTCTAAAAAGGCATAATCCATATTTGTTTCATCTGCGAATGTAATCATCACAACTGAGAAATGCTCACTTGAGGTCGATGACACACTTGAAAAGTTCGACACTTGAGAAGCAGTTGCTTCAATTCGTTTCGTTACTTCTGCTTCTACTTCATAAGGATTTGCTCCTTGATAGGTTGTTACGACAACTGCGTATGGTAGCTCCACATCGGGAAATAGTGATACCGGCAATCTTGTAAGCGAAAAGATCCCTAAGGTAATCACGATTAACATTCCCATTAAGACTGTAATTGGTTTTTTCACACTATATGCACTGATGTTATTCATAATGTCCTCCTTGCCGTCCGAACGGTCGGTCTTGAGTTCTATTATATCTTTTTTTGTCAATTAGTCAATTGTTTTACACAACAAAACAATGTAACATTTTTTTACAAAATCTATTGACAGACGTAACATTGTTTTGTTATAATTATGGCGTAAAGCAACATTGTTAATAAAGGAGACCTTATGAAATCACTACTATTAGAAAATAAGAAAAAATTTATTCTATATGTCTTGGCTTGTTTCATCCCAGTCATAACACAATTAATGCAAATCTCGATCTTTGCGATGATCTTCCAAGCAGTTCAAGTAGCTACGATGGAGTATCTGAAACTTACCATTGGACTCGCCGTTGTCTTCATGTTCTTATCTGCTCTGTTTTTCATCATTTCAAGAATGATGAGAATCTCTTATATGAGAGATGTCTTGTTATCCCTTCGTATTCGAGCATTTGATAAGATCCTAAACACTAGCTACAAACATTTTAATAAAAAATCAAGAGACGTATATATCTCTAACTTAATCAATGACATCAATACTTTTGAAAACAGCTTCTTCATCTCACTGATTAACTTTATCTTCCGCTGTGGATTGTATGTTGTTGTACTCACCGTTTTATTCTTTTTAGACTGGAGAATTGGACTGATTATCTTTGGTGTATCGATTCTAGTGTTGCTTATCGCAAAACTCTACGAAAAGAAAACAGTAAAGCTTCAAACCGATGTTTCAAACGAATTCGAGTCCTTTACCGTAAATGTTGCGAACACCTTTAATGGTCTTGAAATCTTGAAATTAAACAACATGGAACAAACGTTCTTAGAAAAAAGCAATCATCAAATTAAAAAGCTAGAATTAAAAAAGTTAAAGTTTAACTTCTTCTCCTCGCTTCAAATTTATTCCAACGAAGCAATTGGAATCGCAGTATTATTTGGGTTATTAATCTTCTTAATGTGGTCACTATCGACAGGAACAAGTTATGGACGAATTTTCTTAATTGTTCAACTATCTTCTACTGCGATCTTCCCACTCGTTAGTATGACCCCACTGATCAACACTTTAAAATCATCCAAAGCAATTTTTGAAAAAATTACAAAAGATGATTCGCTAGACAATGATAAGAATGGCCGACCAAATCAATTTTCCTTCCATGATTCCATCAAAGTAGAACGACTAAACTTTGCATATGAAAACAAACAAATCTTCCAATCCCTTGATTTTACGATTCAAAAAGGTAAAAAATATCTCATCAAAGGACCAAGTGGAGCCGGGAAATCAACCTTAATCAAACTACTATCTATGATTTATGATGATTATACTGGAACGATTACAATCGATGGAACCGACTTAAATGCAATCAAGCTCGCTTCCTTTAATGAAAAAGTTTCCTTCATCTATCAAGATGTCTTCTTATTTGAAGCAAGTCTCAAAGATAATATTACATTATTTAAAGATGTATCCGATGAATGGGTCAATCAAGTATGCAAACTAGCTGGATTATCCGATTTTGTATCTAATTTACCAGATGGATTACACACAAAAATAAGCGAAAATGGAAAAAATTTATCTGGTGGAGAGCGTCAACGAGTATCGATTGCTCGTGCGTTATGTAAAAAAAGTGAAATTCTATTCGTTGATGAAGCAACCTCTGCGTTAAATGACGAACTAGGGCGATCTATCGAACAAGCAATTCTTGACTTAAATGCGACGGTAATCGCCATTAGTCATAAGTATTTTGAAGGAATCACCAACCATTACGATTATGTATTGGAATTAAAAGATGGTTATATCAATCAATATTCAGCTAGTGATTACTTTGTGGAGGCAATCTAATATGAAAAAACGAATTTATTATTTTAGAAAGATATACTTAGTTGTCTTCGCATTGCTAATTAATGCATATCTTGCTTACCGAATGTCATTTGCGATGAAAGATGTGATTGACTATGCATTAGCACTGGAATGGGACTCATTCTTCCAAGCATCAACCACATTAATCATCCTTGTCTTAATCATTTTTCCAGCAAACCTTCTTTATTCTTATGTGAAAAATTACTTTATAAAAGATGCTGTAACGAAAATGAAAACAGACTACATCCAAGCAGTCTTTCATAAAAACATCAATGAGTTTCAAAAAGACAACAATGCCCTTTACGTGTCGGCCTTAACCAATGACTTCAATTTAATCGAAAAAGATTACATTGAACAAATCGTGGGATTTGTCGAAGGATTTATCCAGTTCGCAACTGCGATCTTCATTATTGTTCTAATCAGTCCAATTCTTCTACTAATCGGGATTGGCGTCATCATTATCAACGTCATCATCTCGAACCTTGCATCCAAACCTATCAAAAAGCATAACGAAGAACGTAGTGTGTTGTTTAGCGATTACTCTGGTTTTATCAAAGAGGTATTATCTGCCTTTAACATCATAAAGACCAATGGACTAGAAGATCGTGTTCGTTCAAACTATATCGAAAAAAGCACCACAGTACAACAAAAGAAATACGTCATTGACAAGATCATGTCGTTTATCTTCGCTGCTCAAAACATCAATTTCTCCATTACATTCTTAGGTCTAATGTTACTTGTTGCGTATTTGACCATTGTTGGAACCGTAACATTTTCTGGTGTTGTTGTCATCACCAATAACATCGACCGACTTATCGGACCGATTGCCCATCTATCCGAAGCAATCCCTAGAATCATTTCTGTAAAAGCAATCTTCAAACGAATCGATGAAACACTATTAAATAAGAATACACACGTTGAAACCGAATCTTTTGATGGATTAAAACAAGCATTAACCTTCCAAAACGTGAGCTTTGCATATGATGATAACGTGGTATTAAAAGATGTGAACATTTCCTTTGAAAAAGGAAAAAAATACTTGGTCATTGGACCAAGTGGTGGTGGAAAGTCTACCGTGCTACGACTTCTTAGAAAATACTTTAATCCCTCAAGTGGAGATGTTTACTTAGATCATGCGAACTTAAAGGATGTCAAAAAACAAGATTATTTCTCCAAAATTGCCAACATTGAACAATTAGTGTTTCTCTTTGAAGATAGCATCCGAAACAATTTAACGCTTTACAAAGACTATACCGAAGAAGAAATTAATGTTGCGATTGAAAAAGCAGGATTAAAAGATTTTGTAGATTCTCACCCTGAAGGACTTGATTACATGATTTACGATAACGGGAAAAACATCTCTGGTGGCGAAAAATCTCGTATCGCTATCGCAAGAGGTCTATTAAACAAAGCAGATATCTTACTTCTTGATGAAGCTTTTGCTAGTTTAGATCGTGCAAGAGTGAAAGAAATCGAACAAAGTTTACTTGCATTAACGAATGTCACAATCATCAATGTAAGTCATGTCATCATCGAGGAAAACAAACCTCTTTATGATCATATCATGACAGTAAAAAATAAAACCATTCTTGTTTCCTAACCTATCAAAAAAGGAAGATATCAAATCGATATCTTCCTTTTGTTTATTGATCTTACAATCCACCTGTCAAATTCGCCAATATCGCATCAAAGTCAATGTTATCTGCGATAAATCCAGGTACTGGGTTGTTGTTATAAATCCAAAGGCCTATTTGCGATTCTTGGATCATGGTCATTACCGTTTGGTTTCCTGTTACAAACATCGTCGCAAGTGTAAACGCAACGATGATAAAGAGTGCAGCTTTCGCTAACCCTAATGTTGCTCCTAACAAACGATCGATTGCTTTCATTGTTCCCTTTTCAACCATCTTTCTGAGTGCTCTTTGGATGATCTTAAGGATAATCGATAAGATTGCAAACAAAACAATCGAAGCCACAATTAAAACAATGACTTTCGCAATCATCGGACTCAAGATTTCTGCAATCGATAAATCAACAGGAATGCTATCCATGTTTTCAATTGCTTCTACAATTTGTGCTGAAATTGGAGCTGCAATGATATCTGGCAATCCTAATCCTGCTATCGCATCGGTTGCGAGTTGTGATACTTGGTTTCCAACCGGCACATCAAATGCTGGGTTCATATTCGCGATTGTTTCTTCTACTTTTCCAGCAACAAGTCCATTGATGTCATATACGGATTGTACCGCATCAACAACATATTGTACTAAAAAGATCGAAAGAATCAATGCTAAAAGCGAACCTAGTAGGGTGACTAACTGATTGACAAAACCTTTGAAATAGCCGTATAAAAACATTACACCAACTATCCCAATAATGATAATGTCTAATGTAGCCATACTGTCTCCTCCTAAAGCCTAAAGCTTTTCAAATCGTTCTACATCTATTACAAAGATAGTGGCTCCGCCAACTTTTACTTCTATTGGGTAAGAAGCAAACATTCCAAACTCATTCGGAATCGAATTTGGTACCAACTTCTTTCTGGTTTTACTGTAAGTACCAATCACTTCAATTGCTTTATTGACACTTTCAGAATCGGTTCCAATCAAAAGCGTAGTGTTCCCTGCCATTAAGAATCCACCTGTGGTTGCTAATTTGGTTACGAAGAAACGTTCCTTAATTAAATTAGACATAACTTTTGATGCATCCTCATTTGCCACGATTGCTAAAATAAGTTTCATACTATGACCCCCTTATCTTCACTCATTATTTTACCACATTTTTTCATATTACAAAATGGTTTTTATAATTTTTATCTCAAAATTTCCTATTTTTTATAAAATGATAAAACGTTTCCATGAAAATGTCATTATTTCTTGAAAAAAAGGTGTTTTTTTGATATTATAACCTATGGTAAACTAAGGGCAATATTTACTTATTGCTTACTAACAATTAAAGGGGATATATCACATGAAGAAACTACTACTACTCTTATTAGCGAGTCTTCTCGTGTTAAGTGGTTGCACAGAAGCACCTACCTATATCGATGGCATCGCTATTGTATACAAAGATAACAGACCCTATCTGATTGATCTGGAAGGCAATCGTTTTTCGCTCGCAAAATACGATTCGATCGTTGGTGAAATGAACGAGATCATCATTGTAAAAAAAGCAAACAAGTTTGGATACATTCTTCATACGGGTGAAGAAATTGTCGCGCCAATCTACGACATGGCGATGCCATTTTCAGAAGGATTGGCTTTGGTCAAGCGAAACAACCAGTTCCAAGTAATCAACACAGTTGGGACAACAGTATTTGAACTTCCTCATGGAATCGAATCGTTTTCCAAATTCCAAGATGGTTTACTTCTTTCTACGATGGAAGGTAAATATGGATATTTAGATACCAATGGGAATGTCGCAATTGACTTTGAATATGACGATGCAGATCTTTTTTACGAAGGAAAAGCTGTGGTTGGTATCAATGTTGATGGCACAATAAAGTATGGTTATATTGAATTTAACAACAATCCAATCACTGGATTTGATTATATCGCTGCTAGCCGCTATCAAAATGGGTATGCAGCTGTTGCGAAAACCAAAAATAGCAGTGGATATCCACTTTATGGGTATATTGATGAGTTTGGTGAGGAAGTCATCGCGTTTCAATATGCCTATGCGTATCCGTTTAGCGACGGTCTCGCTGTTGTTGCGAATTACATCACAAGGGTCGCTGGTCGAAATACCTATACCTTTAAAGATTATCGCTACATTGATGTAGCAGGTAATGTAGTCATCAATCCAAATGTTCATTTTGTTGGTATTTTTTATGGGAACTTCATACCAGGAAACTTTCAACATGGAATCTCACGCTTCTTCTTCAATTCCTGGGGAATCTATGATAAAGATATGAATCAAATCCTTCGACCTCGCTATATGGAGATGTCTGAGTTTAAGAATGGGTTAGCCGTAGTAAGAGCTTACCCCGCATTATACGGAATGATCAATGAATCTGGTGAGGTTATCATCCCACTAGAATTTGAACGAATCATTTATTAAGGTGGCAGCTATGATACGACTAGAAAATGTAAATAAGTATTACCGTAATACGGGTGAAACCGTTCATGTATTAAAAAACATCAACATTACCTTTGAAACCAAGGGTATGACATTCATCTTAGGAAAAAGTGGAAGTGGAAAATCAACACTTTTAAATGTCATTGGTGGAATCGATGAGTTCGATAGTGGTGAAATCTACATTGAAGGAACGTCCATTTCAAAGTTTTCCAAACGTACGATTGAAAAGTACCGAAGCACGTATACTGGATTTGTGTTTCAAGAATTCAACGTCTTAAAAGGGCTAAATGTCTATGACAATGTGAAACTTGCTTTGGATTTACAAGGAGAAAAACACAACGTTCATGACAAAGTAATGAATATCATTGAACGAGTTGGACTAAAAGGTCTTGAAAAGCGATTTCCTAATCAAATATCTGGTGGACAAAAACAACGTGTTGCGATTGCTAGAGCACTGATTAAAAATCCAAAAGTCATCATCGCAGATGAGCCAACTGGAAACTTAGACAACAAAAACCGTGACAATGTCATGGATTTGTTAAAGTCCTTGTCGAATGAGTGTTTGGTTGTTGTGGTAACCCACGACATCAATTTAGCAACTACTTATGCTAACCGAATCATTCAAATCAAAGATGGAGAAATTACTCAAGATAGCATCAACAATGCTTTGGTCAAAGAACAAATCAACCAAGTAAACTTTAAAAAAGTACGTATGCCATTATATACAAGTTACCAGTTGGGATTTAAGAATATGTGGTTACACAAGTATCGCTATTTGATGATGATTCTATTATTCTTTATTTCTCTTACGTTTGCTGGTGTGGTAAGCAACATGTACTTAGCCAATGCAACACTTGAATATGCTAATTATCAATCCTCGCATAACAACGATTATGTCAGTTTAAAAACAACATACACCAATGGAACTTTCACAAACCATAGTGCATTTTACAACTACAACATCGATGAAGTCATTTCAGAGTTTGGTGAAGTGTCTGTATGGAAAGCAATGAACTATCGATTTGAAATCAGTGAAACGGTAGATAACTACTTCTTCCGTAATACCATTGATCGCATTCATATTTTAGAATCTTACACTGGATATGAACTCTTACATGGAACGCAACCAACGGGAAACAGACAAATCTTAATTACCGATTATGTTGCAGAATCGTTGTTACATTATGAATATTTTCCAGGAATGACGTCATATACCGATTTACTTTATAAATCAATTGTTGTTCCTCATTCTACCCAATCGTTACAAATTTCAGGAATTATCAATACCAATTTTGAAACCTTTATTGGCGTATTTCCAAATGATAAACTAAATCATACTGCGTTTGTGGATAATCTTACCTTCTACAATTCCGTCTTTATGAACCGCAGCAATTTAGAAAGTTTTGCGAACAGTCTTCATACCATTGAAGATAAAGTAATCTACCGTGCGGTTGGTACAAGTGGGGAATATGATAACTTAACCATTAAAAAATATGATTTTGACAACGATGTCATCTTAGTTGGTAGAGAACCACGTATTCCTCTTGAGGGCCAACCAATTCAAATGGCTGCTTCCATTGGTTTTTTACGTGATGTCATTGGAATTGAAGGCACAGCGCAAGAAATCTATGATTATATTAACTATATCTTTATCGATGATGAAGGATTACAAATCTTTATTAACTCCACGTTTTACTTAGCTGGAGTATCAAAAACCCCAGTGACGACTTACTTTATCGTTGTAGGGATTATTGACAGCGAAGAAAGTGTTGTTTACACCGAACCATCTTTATTTACACCAATTGCTTACTCACAACTTGTAGAAGGATCGTTTTTAACTTATGTTCGTAATGAAGATGTAGCGATCAACGCAAACAATTATACCTTCTTCCTTCAAAAAGGATATCTAGTGGAAAACCTATCCTTTACAAAAGTCATTCTTGTAAACAACTTTTTAAATCAAAACTTATATTTATTTGTTGGTCTGTTCTTTATTTTCGGACTATTTAGTGTCCTACTAATCTTTAACTTTATCATTGTAAACATCAAAAACTCGGCACGTGACATTGGAATCTATATGTCACTTGGTATGAATGGATCACGCATCGCCTTGATTTATTTGTTCCAAGTCGTCGCTGTTGGATTTATCTCTTATGTATTATCCATTATTGGAACGTTTGTATTTATTAAAAGCATCGATAACAATTTTAAGGCATTATCAGTTGTCAACTTGCAAATTCTAAAACTAACTCCTCTTGGATTAGCCATCATCTTAGGAATTGCGATCATCGTTCCACTATCAGCTGTATTTGTGCCTTTGTTTGGACTCAGCCGTCAAAAACCGGTTGATGTCATCAAAACAAACTAAGGGGGGTAGAACAAATGATACAATTACGTAATGTCAATAAAATCTACACCTCGGGTACCGAAAAAGTACACGCAATCAAACAACTTAACGTAAATTTTCCTGATCGCGGACTTGTGTTTGTCATTGGCCCAAGTGGTGGTGGAAAATCAACACTACTCAATTTACTAGGTGGTATTGATACTCCAACCAGTGGTGAAGTGCTGATTGAAGGAGAAAACATCGCCGATCTTTCTAGTCATGAGTTTAACAAGTTTTTAAATAGCTATGTTGGATTCGTATTTCAAGAATATAACATATTACAAAATTTAAACCTCTACGAAAACATCGCACTCTCTCTTGAATTAAAAGGGATGAAACCATCTAAGAAGAAAGCAATCACCAAAGAGATTATCCAACAAGTGGAATTAACTGGATTTGAAAAGCGTAAAGTAAGCCAATTATCCGGGGGACAAAAACAACGAATTGCAATCGCAAGAGCACTTGTCAAAAATCCTAAGTTCATCATCGCCGATGAGCCAACTGGAAACTTAGATTCTGAAACGGGGCAAACAATTTTTGAACTATTTAAAACCTTAAGTAAGGATCGACTTGTTATCATTGTCACACATGATGGCGAATCTGCGAGAGCATTTGGAGACCGAATCATAGAAATTGACAATGGAGAACTCGTTCAAGACTCAAAACCTGTCAAAAAACCACTTGCTCATGACCCACTTGCATTAGAAAGTGTTGTAGTTCCACTAAGAACGACTCTTAAACTTGCATTTAAAAGCATGTTTAAAAAACGAATCCGCTTTTTAGCAATGGCACTGATCACTGGAATCTCACTTGCGTTCTTATCGTTTATGTTAGACTTACAAGAAGATTTGTTAAAACAAAACATTTATACATCCGTAAACAATGGCTATCAATATGCCGAAGTTTTGGTTCAAAAGGACATTCGTGGTACTGGAAACACCGGACAAGATGAATTTTATGACCAGTTCTTCGCTGTCGCTCCTTCCAAAGGAGAATATGAAAAACTAAAATCTAAGTATCAGTCCTTTAACATCTTTAACTTTAAGACAACGCAAGTGGATATTGCTAACATGGACCAAGAAGCAAACGACTACTTCTACTCTGGAGTCATTGAAAGCATTGTTGAATACGATTCAAACAACCAATATTCACTTCTTGTCGGACGAGTTCCAACACCAGATGCCAAGGAAATACTAATCACCGATTATGTTGCTTCGATGTTGATTCATTATCAAACATATCCATTTGTAACAAGCATCTATGATTTGATCAACCGTACAATGGATTTAAACGTTCATAAAAACTACCGAATTGTTGGGATTATTGAAACCAATTTTGAAAACTGGAAGCATTTATCAAATATGGGTTATTCCCCACTAGCTGAGCGACCTTACATCACTTATGAAAGTGATTACCGGTTTATGAATAGCGTAGTCATCAACAGTAGCTTTTTCATTGAAGAAGCAACCTTTATTACACCAAATGTAACACTAACGAGTTCAAATACCGCATCTATGTATTTAAACAACGATTACTATAGTTACTTAAAATTATATGATACCGCAAGAGAACCAAAAGAACTTCTTTATGGTAGACACGCAACAAGCCCAAATGAAGTTGTGATTGATGGCGTGCTCGCTCGTGATTTATTCGCACCAAGACTAAACCTTAACTCTCCCAATACCTTATGGAATGACTGGAGATGGCGTATCAGCAATCAAACGATTCAAGTCATCATTAATCCAATCAACGATTTGACAGCAAAAATTGAACTTACCCTAACCGTTGTAGGATTAACCACAACAGGTGGAATGGGGCTAAATGTAACAGATTACAATCTAACCTATGGGCGTATAGTACAGTCATCGGAAGAAATCATTGTTGAACTACCACAAAATGCAACTGAGTCTTACCACATGTTTAAAACACTAGAACGAGATGGTTACATCATTGATATGTGGGCGTTTCGAGAGATCATTGATACATTTAGTGTCGATTCCTTCATAATACTAGCCTCACAAGTTGGATTGTTCGTCTTTGCCACCTTTTCCATTGGAATCCTTTGGACGATCATTACCTTAGAAATTGTCGATACCAAAAAGGAAATTGGTATCTTGCGAAGTTTGGGGTTATCTGGAAAGAAAGTTTCGATCATATTTATTGTTGAAGTATTTGTCATTGGTGTGATAGCACTGGTGCTTGCATTTTTTGCCTCAAGGTACGCAATTGACTACTTCAATTCAACCCTATTTGATGAATTTGGACTTATACCTCTTACGATGTATGTCCAAAGTCCACTTTCCATCATTTACTTATCCGTTTTCTTGATTGTGATATCAGGACTTGCTATCTTGTTCCCAATCTTACAAATCTCAAAACAAAAAATCATTGATGTCATCAATGAGCGAAGTTCAATCTAAACAATATAAGTAGAGTAATGTAGATTACTCTACTTTTTTTGTAGAGTAATTTAGATTACTCTACTTTTTTTATATTCAAGGATATTGTTTTATGCTATACTAAAGTTAAATAAATGAGGTGTCGTTATGAATCAAAAATCAATCATTCAGATTAGTACCAAAACCTTTATTAGTGTCATTATTATATTGTTTGCCTTGATCATCACAGCAGGAATACTTACCTTTTTGATACCAGCTGGGTCATATGCATTAGACCCTGATGGTGCAATTATTCCAGATTCGTTTTCCTTTTTACCAGAGAGTTCAAACTTTCCAATTTGGCGATGGTTTACTGCCCCATTTGAAGTACTCGCCTCAAAAGATGGCATCACAATCATAGGTATTGCTTTGTTTTTACTAATTTTAGGTGGAACATTTACCATCATGGATCAAACTGGGGGAATTGTTGTCATCATCAAGCGTCTTATTGCAAGATTTAAGCACCGAAAATACATGTTGTTGCGCCTAGTTATTTTGGTCTTTATGACCTTTGGTGCCTTTTTTGGAATCTTTGAAGAATCCATTGCACTCCTACCTATTATGATTTTACTTTCTCTATCACTCGGATGGGATACTATGGTTGGTCTTGGAATGTGTTTGCTCGCTGCTGGATTTGGTTTTGCAACAGCAATCACCAACCCATTCTCTGTTGGAATTGCTTCTCAGTTAGCTAATGTGAGCATATTAAGTGGAGTTCTTTACCGTTTAGTTATTTTTGGAGTTATGTATGCCTTGCTATCCTTCTTTTTGGTTCGCTATGCAAAAAAAATTGAAGCTACACCATCAAAATCAATCACTTACGCAATTGATATTGAAAAAAACAAGGACTTTGATCTTCAACATGCGATTGTGTATGAAAACGAACCTACGATATTTAAGTCTTATACCATATTATTTTTAGTACTGTTTGGAGTTGTACTCCTAAGTGGGATATTAGAACTCCTTGATATTGTATCATTACCAACCATTATATTGATGGCAGTCACATTCTTAATTGGTGGAATCATTTGTGGGGTCACGATCACAAAAAACATTAAGAAAACATTAAAACAATTTTTAAAAGGCGTCTTAGGGGTTGCTCCTGCGATATTCCTTATTATGCTTGCAGCGAGTGTTAAGTTCATTATCACTGAAGCACAAGTTATGGATACGATCCTTTATTACATTTCTGAATTTCTAAGCGACCGTTCTTCTTTGGTTGGAATTTTATTCATCTATGCTTTAGTACTCGTTGTTCAGTTTTTCATTGGTTCTGCGTCCGCGAAAGCATTTCTCATTATGCCACTTCTCATTCCACTGGTTTCTATCATTGGAATTTCGAAAGAACTTGCAATTTTAGCTTTTGTCTTTGGCGATGGTTACACCAATGTGATATTTCCAACCAACGCTGTGTTACTGATTGGATTAAGCATCGCAAGTGTTCCTTATACAAAGTGGTTCAAATGGACCGCAGTACTCCAGGTAATCACATTACTACTAACAACTGCATTCTTACTTCTTGGGTTACTTATTGGATATTAAAAAAAGAGTCAAATGGATGTATTTCCATTTGACTCTTTTTTATTTGATTGCTTCTTCTACTAATGGTTTCACAACGGTACCAAACAAGTGAATTGTTTGCATCACTAGTTCATGATCAAGATGTCCTACAGGCACATGTAACGCAAACCGATTAATTCCTAAGTTTTGATAAAGATTCACAATCTTTTTAGCAACATAGGCAGGATCTCCAACATAGAGTGCTCCACTCATGCTTCTTGCATAATCATAAGATGCACGGTTGTATTTGCTCCATCCCCGTTCTTTTCCAATAATATTCATTGCTTGTTCCATGGATGGATAGTAGGTTTCGACAGCTCTTTCCATATCAAGATCAATATAACCATGCGAGTGAACACTAATAAACATGTCTTCTTCTTTGTGACCATTTGCGATGTAATGTTTTTTATACAAATCGATCAGTGGTTTAAATTGCATAGGGTCTCCCCCTATGATTGCTAAAAAGAGCGGTAACCCATAATAAGCAGCTCTAATTACCGATGCAGGTGTACCTCCAACAGCAACACTAATCGAGAGTGGCTTTGAAGTTCTTGGATAAACTCCTAAGTTTGGAATGGATGCTCGTTTTTTACCTTGAAATGTAACTTTTTCATGATTTCTGATTTGAATGAGTAAGTCAAGTTTTTCCGAAAACAACAAATCATAATCCTCTAATTGGTATCCAAACAAAGGAAATGATTCAATAAAGGATCCTCTTCCAGCCATGATTTCTGCTCTACCATCTGACAATGCATTAAGTGTTGCGAAATTTTGATACACTCTTACTGGATCTTCGCTACTTAAGACCGTTACCGCACTTCCTAGTTTGATATGTTTTGTCAGTGGTGCTGCCGCAGCTAGCACCATATGAGGTGCTGATATCGCAAAATCTTTTCTGTGATGTTCACCAACTCCAAAGTAATCTAAGTTCACAGAATCTGCTAATACGATTTCATCCACAACTTGACGAATTCGCTCGTCATAAGAAATGGTTTCTCTGGTTTGAGGATTTTCCATCACCTCAGCAAACGTTGTAATTCCTAATTCTAATTTGTTCTTTTTCATATAAGTTCTCCGTTTTTCAATCTTTTTTAGTCTTATACTGTATTGTAGACGATCTCTTGTATTATAATGTGAGTTGATTTAATTGTCAAAGAACATGCTTTAGGATTCATAGGTTGAAAAAAACTCCAAACAAGTGATGTTTGGAGTTTTTTGTTATTCGTAAATATATACACCTGGTGCGTGAATGTGATTTAAATATGTTGGTGTTTTTAAACGTTTCTTCCCATCAAAAATACACTTCATTGAATGAACAATGGTGTGAACATTGGAGTCTGTAAATCGGTTCTTAATGATTACAACGAGTTCTTTCCCGTCTTTATGAACCGAATATGCTAATATCGTTGGGTCATTATGGGTATGAAATACAACCGAAGATTTGATTTCATCACTTGAAGCAAGTCTAAAATGTGCATAGTTTTTTCGAATGGTAATCAGATCTTTTAAGGTAGTAACTAAATCTTCATTTAAATCGCGATACAACCAATTGATTTGATTGATGTCATCGTTACTTCGGTAAGAGTTTTCTACGTTTTGCTTCGAGCGTAACCATTCTTGTCCTGCATGAATGAATGCTCCACCTTGCGAAGTTAAGATGAGTGAGATACCAAGGCGTTGGTATTCTTTCTTTTCTACCTCACTTGCGTGTGGTAAAATGAGTGACATCTTATCATAAAACGTATGATTGTCATGACATTCCACATAGTTTAGGGTTTGGTTGACATTCGAAAATAGAAACGAATCAACACTACTTCCCATAATTAGTTGTTTCAAATCATATTCTTCTACGCTGTTTCCTAATGCAAATCCAGCAGTATTTCCAAAGGTAGAACCTTTCATTGTATCACGATAGCGGTCGTTAAAGTATGCAATTTGTGGCATTTGCTTGTGGTTAAACATATGTGCAAGCAAGTGCGATGGATAAACCGTCGGTATGTTCCACCCTTCCCCATAAATTAATACATCCTTTTTTATCGAAGATGCTAAATCAACAACCTCGTTCATCGTTTCAATGTCAATTAGTCCCATCAAATCAAAGCGAAATGCACTGATCCCAAACGTATTCATCCAGTATGCAACAGCATCTTTTATAAAACGGCGAACCATTTTCATTTCGGTTGCAATATCGTTTCCACAACCACTCGCATTGGTTAAATTACCATTTTTATCCAATCGATAGAAATAGTTTGGAACTAATTTTTCAAATGGGAAGGTATTGGCATCATAGACATGGTTAAACACAACATCCATACTGATTCGTAATCCCTTTTCATGAGCAGCGTCAATTAACATTCTAAGTTCATTGATTCTTGAATACGGGTCGTCTGGTTTGGTTGCATACCATCCTTCAGGCACAAAATATTGATGTGGGTTGTAACCCCAGTTGTAAAAGGAATCTGGACTAGCTTCATCAACTGCGTCAAAATCATAGATTGGTAGAAGTTGTAAATGAGTTACACCTAATTCTTGAATGTAAGATAATCCAGTTTGTTTTCCATTAGGCGAAAAACTTTGTTCAATTAATCCGATGTATTTTCCCTTTTGATACGCACCACTGGTTTGATGAATCGTCAAATCGCGAATGTGCGCTTCATAAATGATCGCATCTTTCATGGTTCCATCAAATGGTGGAACAACGTGTTTCATTTGGTAAAAATGCTCTGGATTGACAACATAATTGTATTTCCCGTTGGTATTCGAAGCTTTTCCATATGGGTCTAAGCTTATTTTAAAGTCATAGTTGATACGAACTAAGTATCGATACTTATAACCTTCCAAATCTCCAATCACATTGGTTTCCCAAAGCCCTTTGGTTGTATAGGTCAAATCGATGTAACGTTTGATGTTGGTTGGGTCAATATACTCTAATATAACTTCTTTGGCAACAGGTGTCCAGATGCGAAAAATCGAATGTTCTTTGTGATATTCTACTCCAAGTGGACCATCGTAATAATAAGCATCATCAAATTCTAATGTTTTTGTGATACGACCCACATGGATGTGATTTTGGTACCCATGATCGTCAACGACATAGTAATCTTTTCGTAAATCAATCCCACCACTAATTTTACAACAATACTTCATATCCGTATCAAGCTTGATGACTGATGTAATCTCTAATTCTTGTTCCATGAACGAAGAACGAAGCAAAAACTTCTTCACTCGATCTTGGCGATATCGTTGAGGTACAATGACACTTATGGTATGAAAGTCATCCAAAAATGCATAAAAATTCTTTTTCATAATGGTTCTCCTATGATTGTTACATCCATTTTATATTATATCAAATTATTGGTCAATTGACAAAACAAGTGATGCAATCCATCAAAAAACATCCCTATCAAACAAGGGATGTTTCGACAACAGGTATTATACCACGTTTTCAAACCAATGCAAGAATTATTTATATTCTTGAACGAAAATCTCTAAAGTAAAATACCAATAGATCGGTTACAAGTTCTCTAATCTTTTCATAGTCATCAATGTTATCTTTAAAGATGACAAAGAGTGCTTGTATGAAACTAGTGGATATGATTTTAACAAAATACCCATGACTTTCTTGTTCAAAGATACGTGTCAGTTTTACTTCAACAATTCGGATTAAGTCTTCTCGCATAAACTCATACATAGAACCACCTGAATTAAATAATAGAATAAAGAGTTCTTTTGTATAGTGCTTCATTAAAGATAAGATGTTATCTACAATGAGTGCTGCTTCTTCTCTTGTGTCAATTTTTTTAATGTTCAATTGTTCATCGACATGAGCTACTTCAATGATTGCATTTCTAACGGGTTCTAATATGATATTAAAGAGCTCTTCTTTGGACGCAAAGTAACGATAAATATTTCCTACGGTGATACCAACTTTTGAGGCAATTGCTCGCATCGATGCTTGTTGATATCCATTTGCATAAAATTCCTCTAACGCACTCGATAAAATATTAGCTCTAATTTCTGGTTTTAGTACTTGCATATCATAAACCTCCGTTCACTGATACATTAATTATAAACTCTTGGTGTTAGATTGTCAAACAGAATGCAATCACTCATTCCTTGGTCGCATGTGGTAGTAGTTTATAGTAAACATCTGGAAAGTGTTTTTCAATGTTACATATTTTAAACTGTTTGTCTAACCACACAAGTTGCGTATAACCTTGGTGAATGAGTAGACCTGTTTGATTATAAATATCATAAGAAAATGCTAATTTCACTTTGGTGTATTCGGTAATTGAAAGATGAATGTCTAAGGTGTCGCCAAATCTTGCTGGAAACAAATACTCGCTTTTCATCGTTTTTAAAGCTTGCATTAACCCGATTTCTTCAATTTTATGAAAGGGTAATCCAACCGATTCACAAAATGCCACGCGTGCTGCTTCATAATAAATTGGATAGACCGAATGATGGATAACCCCCATTTGATCGGTTTCCACGTATCTTGGTTTGACTTGATAGATAAACATCATTACTCCCCCTTATTTGAAATCGTTACTGGGTCAATATGAATGACTAAGTCTACTCCTAAATCGGTTAACACTTTCTTTTCCATTTCATCTACTGCACGATGAGCTTCAATGAGTGATAACTGATCGGATACCTCTGCGTGAATACTTGCCAAACTGTGTCCAGGACCATAATCATGAACGATGATGTCGTGGGTTGCAATTACCATCGGATGAGAGGTGACAATTGCTTCAATTTTTTTAACCAATTTCGGATCTGGTGCACAACCAATTAACGTAGATGCAGAATCCTTAACAAGTGAGAATCCACTCCATACAATCATGATCGCAATAATCATCCCCATAATTCCATCCACTGGTAAGGTTGTAAATTGACCTATGATGATTGCGATTGTGACACCACTTGTAATGAACACATCGTTTAAACTATCAATTGAGGTTGCTTTGTTGATTTTTGACTTGATTTTTTTGGCAATATAACGATTATAGCTAAACATCCAAAGTTTAAGTAGAATCGCAAGTCCTAATATTATGTATAACGCTATGCTTGGAACTACAACTTCTGGATTGATGATTTTATCAAAGGAGTTTTTTCCAAGTTCAAACCCAACTATGACAATAATCATTGATACAATCAATGATGCAATGTATTCTAATCGCCCATGTCCATAGGGGTGTTCTTCATCTGGTGTTTTATTGCTAAGTTTCGATCCAAGTACTGCTACTATAGAGGATGCCATATCAGATAAGTTGTTAAATGCATCTGAGATTACCCCGATACTATTGACGATCAGTCCAATCACTAATTTGACAGCGAATAATGTAAAATTAGCAAGAATACCCAATACCCCTGCTAATACGCCATAGTGCTCTCTTACTTTTTTATTCGTTACATTTTGATAATCTGGTATCGTTTTTTTAATAATCCACTTGATCATGGGCAGTTCTCACTTTCCTACTTGATTTACTATATTGTACCAAAAATTAGTCAAAAAAGCAAAAGAAGATTAAAAAAAGCATTCTCTACTGAGAATACTTTCTTTCCTTATATTATAACATCCGTAACAAATGGATGTAAAACCTTACAACATTGAGTAATGTTTCAATCTTAATTTGTTCATCCACACCATGAATCATTGCACGTTCGGCTTTTGATAACTCCATTGGTGAGAAGCGATAGACATGATTGGTAATGCGATGATAAAATCTAGAATCGGTAGCAGCCATCATTAAATATGGCGTTGTGACTACATCTCCCCATGTTTTTGAAATCGCTTGTTCAATTAAATGAAATTCATCTCCAATGACGCTCACCTTTGAGGCTTCGTTTCCATACACAATTTTTGCTTCGACGTCAAAGCGTTTGACGTTAGAATTCACTTTGGTTAACACTTCTTCCATCGTTTCGCCAGTAAGTAAGCGGTAATTGATGCCCACACTTGCTTTGGTAGGAAGCACATTTACAGCTTCACTTCCTTGCATCATTGTAAATGCTTGTGTTGTCTTAAACATCGCTTGCATTTCACCACCTGATTGTTTCGCAATCAGTTTTACAATTGGTAGTGTAATCCAAAGATTCGCAAAAATCATTTTGATAGCGAAACTTGTAGAATGTCTTGCGACAGTATCAAACATCGTTTTGACTGCTTCGGTAAGTTTCATGGGGAATAGTTTGCCTTCATTTAAGGCAGTAATGGATCTCGCTAACTGTGTGACTGGTGTATGAGGAGGTGGTGTAGAAGCATGACCTCCACTTGATTTTGAGGTGAGTTCTAAACCAATAAATCCTTTTTCAGCGATTCCGACAACAGCGGATGCTTTTTTCACCCCAGGAAACACATTGGATACAACAGCTCCACCTTCATCTAACACCAAATTAGGTTTTATGTTATTTGCCTCAAAATACGATACAATGTTGTTTGAGGTGATGCTATCTACTTCTTCATCGCCTGAGAAAGCCAAGTACAAGTCATTTTGGAAGGTGTGGCCGTGTTTTAGCATATACTCAACACTTTCCATCACTCCGCACAAAGAGCCCTTTGTATCTAAGGTACCTCTACCATAGATTGCTCCATCGACAACCTCACCTAAAAATGGATGGTACTTCCAAACTCCATTTTCTGGTACAACATCGTAATGAGCCATTAATACAACTGGTTTATCGCTTGAAAACCCTCTAATATGGAAGACGATTCCAGACTCTTCGATTTCAATGACTTTGGCAACTTTGTTAATATGTGGATAGTTCGTACGTAAAAAGTTACGAAATCCAGTAAACGCATCTTGATTGTTTAAACTGCGATCAACATGAGAGATGGTTGGGAATTTAATCATTTGCTTCATCGATTCAATGATTCGTTTCTCATCCACTTCAACTTCTTCTTTTATCGTTGCATGTGATGATGGTTGAAACATAAGTGCACGAACTACCATGATAGTTAATATAATTACAATAACCGAAACGACTGGTATGATATATTCCATACATTCATTTCCTCCTTTATATCATATTATTAAATGACTTTTTTACGATATAGAATTCTCGCTACAAGAATCGTGATGATGACTCCAAGTGGAATAAATAGTGGAATATAGTACCCTGAATTTGGAATGACTAAAAACAAAGCAATCATTAACACGATTGGAAGCACGGCCATTTTCCAGTTTTTGGAAATATATACAAGTCCTAACGCACCAAAGAGGGCAGGAATCACGTTTGTGAATGCAGGTTGTAATACTGGTGCTTCTAGAAGTGGTGTAATCGGAATTAAAATCATCGCACCAATAAAAATGATAATCGTTGTAATAATACTACTAGAAGCTATCGCAATCGTTGATATGACATCGCCTTCGGTAGATCCCGTTTTGACATCAAGATTTTTCATTGCGTTTAACGCAGCTGGAACTTTTAAATTTGTTAAGTTCCCTGTCACAAACCCCAAATACGTCCCTCCATTTCCAAGCATTGGAGAGAATGTAAAGACTTCAATCGTTGTGACTGCCCAAAATATAGAAGCAGTCGCGAGGAAACCTTTCCCAAAATCAAGAGGATCTGGCCAAACTTGATTGACAATACTTATCACTAGTGGCACAATCAACATAACTAAGAGGGCACTGATAATCCAAATGCGACCCCATACATGTATGTTTTCTTCGTAAGTACGTTTCATCTATTTCACCCCCATTAATGCAAATACAATAGCTAAGATCATTGACGATATCATACTGATTGGAATGGCGTAGCTTTTCAACCATTCTTGTTTATACTTTGTAATAATCACACCACAAACCGCCATAACCGAAGCCGAGGCAAGAAGGGTCAAAATCGCTAACATTGAGATGTAACTTGTATTCGTTGTAGCATCTACTTTAGGTGCGACAACATAACCAACAAACGCAGAAATCATCCCAATGAACATTGCATCCATAAAAATCTCTCCCCACTTACTATCTTGTTTTTGAATGCGAATGACACCAGATTGAATTTTCTTTAAGAAAAGCGGAATAATGATTAAAGGTGGAATACACCCTAATGTCATAACCCATATAACGGTAACAAATACTTTTGGATCTGTGACTAATACACCAATCGTCCCTTGAAACACACCTTCAATGACGTTTGTGGCAGCAGGAAGTTCATACGTAACCGCCCCTAATACACTAAGGCGAATCCAAGGAATGATGACTCCTAATGACTTATAAAGCGTTAACAACCCGACAAGAATCGCAATCGATGGTGCAATACTAAATATCATAGAGGAAGTTACTGTTTTTCGAATTTGTTCTTTGCTAAATCCTAGTTCTAATGCTCTCTTGGATGCTTTTACAAGGAAAAAGACAGATTGTGCCAACACAAATCCCATCACCAAAAAGCCCATCAAATACATCCACCAACTTGTTAAAAATTCCATAAACTACCTTCTTTCTTTGTTTGAAACACTGAGTTTGTATACATTATAACCTAAATTGTTGTGTAATACAATCTTGATTCGTTAACTTATAAAAAATCACCAGATTCGTTAACTTATAAAAAATCACCAAGGAATCTATCATTAACAATAAGATTTCATTGGTGATGTTTTTTTATATTAAAAAGGCAAATACCATCTGCATGACCAGAATCGACGCCAAACCATACCCACCCACAATAGAAACTACGAAGGTAACAAGTTTGGACTGATAAATGTTTGCTTTTTGAAAATACCAATCAAGGAAGATCGCTAACACAAACATGGTGTTCATCATCATCTCTCCTGGATATAGTAAGAAATAGATGATTGGAAACAAGAATATTCCTCCTATCAATAGGCCGAATCGTCTTGGTTTACTGAGTACTTTTTCAAATAGTGTTTTCACTTGTCATCACTACCTTTATTTGCGTTTGAATAAGTTCTTGATTTTTTGCTTGAACTCCTCGGGAATCGATTTATCCAACATTGGATGAAGAATGCTTTGTGACAAAGTTCCTTTTTCGATGATGTATTTCTCAAGACGTTCTACTTTTTGTTTTCGATTTCCGATAAACAAATAGATGACATACCAATCTTCAACATCAGCTAAAAAGACCTTCACACCATTCACAAAAATCGATTCATGAGGCTTGGTTCCGTCTAATACATAATGATATTGAAAATCCTTGTAATTAATAATCAAGTCAGAAATAATATCAACAGATACTCCATCCACATCATATTTATGAAAGTGAGTGGATTCATACATTGGATTGTTTTGCGTTTCTAGGCGTTCTCCTAACGAATCCATAATCTGTAATGCTTTAAAAATATCTTTTGGATGAATAACGAGGTCTAAATCGTGGACAACATCTTCTAGTTGGTAGTGTCGTAGCAAATAAGATCCACCTACCACGTATCTCACTTTTTCTTCTAAGAATCGTTTGGCAATCTTACTTAAGCAATCATTAATTGTCATTGTCGTTCTCCTTTGGTTCTTGATATAGTCTCACAAATCGGTGCTTGCGATGATGATAACAGTTTTGACATACCAATATTAGGTTTATTTTGTTATTTGATCCAAAACTTTGTTGAGGAACTAGTTTATAACCTGTTGGTGTCATCTTTCGAATATGTTTATTTAGTTCATTGCTTGAAAGTGGAATGAAGTGATCTAGAGTGAGGCCTGATGCCTCACTACATATGTGGTGAAACGATAATTGACAAATTAATTTACCACTTGCCTTAATTTCTTCTAGCAATCCTTCTTTCACTAACTCAAATTCTTTCCTTTTTATACTAGGGGTTCTAAAATCAAAGAAGTTTTCATATGTTTCTAGCACTTCACCTTCTTTGCATAATAAGCGCTCAAAAAACATCCGATCTTCATTAAACTCAAATTTCAACATACCATATACCCCCAATTGTGACACTATTATAGCATATTTCTTTGATTTCTTCTATCTTTTTTTCGCAAGGTTTCCTATAAAAAAAGGGATTGACCCTTTTATTTATATGCTCGTAGGATAAAATGCATCGAAGTCTCTTTTTGAAACGGAGACTTTTGAAAATCACCATAGCATTCTATTTTCTTAAATCCTGCTCTCGTTATCATTTTTATTAAAGCATCGCTTCTTAATGGAAGTAAGGTTACTTCGTTTTCAAACGATTGGTTATCAACGTTTAGAATCGTTTGAAAATGGATGTATGGAGCAACATACTTATAATTTCGTTCCATTGAGAGAGTTCCATTCACTATGGTTGGAAGATTTGGAATATGTTGGTCTAGTATTCGATCATAGTTAATGATTTGAAGGAGAATCTCACCTTTTGGTTTTAACAATTGATATGCTTTTTGAACAAACTCTTCCATCTGTGCCTCATTTTGTAAGTGAACAATGGAGTTACCAATCGAATATATCATATCAAAACTACGTCCCTTGAAGGTATCAATCTCAAGCATATCCATTTGATAGAAATCGACCTTTTCAGTATTTGATGCTAAATTTGCAATATGGACCATTTCATGATCTAAATCAATTCCAAACCCATAAAATCCATGTGTGGATAATCGGTTTAGATATCCACCATTTCCACATGCGACATCTAACACTTTGAGTTTTTTTCTTCCATTTCGAATAAATTGACACACCTCTTCCTTTACTGGAAATATTTGGTCATAGTAATGTGAGATCGTTTTATAAAATGTCATAATTACATCCTTTCATTGTTTGATTCCTTTGTGAGTTGTTTCACATACCTTTTCACATCATAGCGTGATTTTAAGATAGTAACTTTAGTGTGGGTTGCGTGGTGAATAGCATCTAGTAATTTCGGACGTTGGATTTTGTTAAAATTCCATATCCAGCGCAAGAACTCTCGATCAATTTTTTCAACACAACCTGCAGGCATATCATCTCGAACCTTATTATGGTACTTGATGCGTCTTTTTAGCACACCAATTAGACAAGTTAGTCTTGAAAAATCAAGAAATAGGATATCAGTTGCATATCGTATCCGTTTATCAATTGTTGAGGTGTAATTACCATCCATAATCCAATCTTGACTTGATACTAGCAATTGATCAACTTTTTGATCCCACTCTACTTTTGAAGATGCCATCCAGTTTTCGTTCCAATAATACAGATCTAAATGGATTACGGGAATGTTATAGATCTTGCTTAGCTGCTTTGAAAGTGTGGTTTTTCCACTGCCTGCACAACCGATGACTAAGATATTCATCGATTCACTGTTCCATATAGCTCTGATTGAACCTTTTTCGGAAGATTTCTAAGTACCAAAATATAGGATTCATCCAACATTTGTTTTACGATTTCAACAGGTGTCGATCCATCTAAAAAAATCGAATTCCAATGTTCTTTGTTTAAATAATATCCTTCAATGATATCTGGAAACGTTTCTCGTAGTGTTATGTTCATAAAAGGATCCCCTTTTACGGATAACAATGGTCTACCATCTTTGAATTCACCTAACATTGCATACATTTTTCCACCAATCATGTAACGGAATGCTCCCCATTCTTCTTTATAATCCTTGGTCGTTCCAACTTTATCCATGCAGTAGGAATCAATAAAATCATAGTTCATTGTATTCACCTCATTTTGTTCGACCGAACTCGAGTCGGACTTCTTTCTTATTGATATCATCATTGCTGTAACAAATCGTATCAAACCCGATTAGCTCAAAACCAACTTTTTGGTAAAAAGCAATTGCTTTGCTATTACATGATTGTGTTTCTAAGCAAATGGCACGATACTCAGTTTGTTCAAAATAGTCAAACACTTGTTGCATCAACTTAATCCCAATCCCTTGATTGCGATACTCCTCTAACACCAATAATTCTGTGATACGAAGTCGTTTGTTCCATTCCTCATGATTGATTTCAACTACACCACACAGGATATCTTCATCAAAGATCCCCCATGCTTTGGCATGTTCATAGTATGGTTCAAACAAATGCCCTGTAAACTGTTTTTTCACTGGCTGATCAAATTGTTTTTTTATAAGACTAATATCGATTTGGTGTTTTGAACTGCTTACAATCACGTCATAATAAGCATCCGATTCGTAAGTAAAATCAAGTACATAACCTTCATAATCTGTTTTTAACAACTCTTTGACAATCATGTTTTTCACATCCCTTAGGTATTATAGCATAAATTTGCCTTCAGTAATACACAAAAGTCACCATTATCGGTGACTTTTTCAATTGATTTTATTTTGTTTTCATCCTTTGTTTCATTCCATATAATTCATCGTTTTCAGCGATTCGGAATAGCACAATTGCTTTGATCAAATCCATTGGCAAATCCTCTTTGTTATCAAATAGAATCGTACCTTTTGATGTTTTGAGAGATGGACTTAACGTTAATGCGTAAGCGACACCTGATGGACTTGGATAAATACCAATGTGATTCTTATGATATGCAAAATGAATTAAATTACGATAATACACATATGTTGGCATTTGATAGGCAAATGTCTCGGTCGCACCATCAATAGTCTCTAACAACAAGGTTCTAAGTGCGTGCAATTTCGACTGAATCTCAATTGGAGCTTTTTTGATGTAGTCTATGACTTCTTGCATCACAGTTACTCTGCTGGAGTTTTGTAAGTTGATAATACGATAATCTCAAAAATATTCGCGATTAATGCTAATCCTGCGATAATAAAAGAGAAGTAAATCGTAATCATATCAGTTGTATCTGTTTTTGCGATTAAACTAATCACATATAATACAATCGATACCCCTAAAAAGAGATACGCAGCAACATGTAGCAATACAGATAACTTTAAAAACTCTTCGCGAGAAGATTTTTTAGTAAGTATGAAGCATTTTTTCGTTTGGTCCGATAAATGAACACCCTTCCATTTTCCACCAACTGCTATATAACGATCGAGTCTTGCAGCACAGCTTACAACAATGACTTGAGCAAATATTCCTATTAAAAACGGAATCAACGTTTCCATATGTTCACCAAATTTATATCCTTCCTTGATAGTTCAATATCATTATACTATGAATATCAAAACAGTGCAACACCTTATTCAATGTTCATTATAAGAATTAAAGTTGCATTGTATTATAAGATGCACATTATGTTTCTTTGTGCTATAATAATTTAAGTGAGGTGCTCTATGAAAACAATTACTTCCATCCTTGACTTCAATGAAACAATACAGGAAGATTTGGTAGTCATACTAGCAAAAACACATACTTGTAACGTATGTGGTCCGATTTCAATCAAGCTTGATCAAACGATGAAACAATACCCTAACATCCCATATTACCACATTTATATTGAGGAAGTAGAGGAATTTAGTGGTCAACATTTGGTGTTTACTGTCCCAACCATACTCGTTTTTTCAAATGAGAAAGAACTACTAAGGGAATCAAGATTTATCAATTTTGACAAAATCGAACGATTGCTCGAACTCTATCAATCATAAAAAAGAACCAATGATGACTCACTGGTTCTTTTGCTATTTATGGCATAGGGAATAAGACTGAGATATCTCCACCAACAACACTTGGCATTACACCATCCCATTTGGTGTAGAAGATCTCTTTTAGCATTGTTGTTCGTGTATCGGCATCGATTGCTTCCCACACATCTTGAACGATTTGTAATGCATACGCTTGAGCATCGGCTAATTCTTTGATCGAAAGTGCTTGACCTTTCGCAGTTTCCAATGCTGCTTCTGCTGCTTTGATCGCAACAGCTAATTCTTCTTCAGCTTTGATAATTGCTTTTTCTTTATCATATTCTGCTTTTAGTTTTTCTTGTTCCGCAATCATCTTGTTTTCAACAGCTGCCTCAAATGCATCGTTAAAGGATAAATCAACGATGATGACTGCTGAAGATGTAATAAAATAATTTTCTTCAATTTGACGAATGCTAGCAAGCAAATCTGGAGACAATGTTCCACGCGTCTCTATTAATGTCATTGCTGATTTACTAGCAAGCAATACTTTTGCACGTTCTTCCGTAATCTTTTGAATACGTAACTTTAACATATCTAAATTTCCATAAATTCTTGCGATATCAACAATGTCTTCGATATTGATTGAGAACTGAATGCTCATTTCAACCGTGAGTACTTGTGCATCAAGCGAGTAAGCCATAAATTCCGTGTCAACTTGTTGTGTCTTCACATCATAAATTTCATACTTTTCACTGATAATATTGGAAAAATGAAGTCCTGGAGCTTTTACTTCCTTTACTTCTCCCCAAACCTTGACAACAGCGACTTCCCCAGTCTCAATTGTTTTTATCCCTGCTGGTATAAAAATCATTCCGATTAAAGCGATTCCCATCATCACAACGCTAACCTTATATGCGCTAGAAGATTGTCTTCGAAGTGATGTTAATTTTTTTGCCCATAAAAATGCTCCAGCAAACATGATTATAAAAATGGCAATGAGTAAAAATGGCATAATGTGACCTTCTTTCTGATAAATTTCATCAAATTCGATTATAGACTGACCACTTAAAAAAGTCAACCACAAATATGAAAAATAGAAAGGAAACGTTTCCTTTCTACTCACTCATTTTTATTATTTGCGTCCCAATGTTCATACTAAACTCTTCCTCATGGGTGACTAGTATCACAGTTCCTGGGAAGGCTTTGATCGCATCGAGTAAATATTTCTTGGTATGGACATCTAAATGGTTGGTTGGTTCATCAAAGATTAACATGTTGGCTTTGACGAGAGTCATAACTGCTAATCGAACTTTGGTGAGTTCTCCTCCACTTAGTTTGGATACTGGTTTAACTGCCAGGTCATGAGACACTCCACAATTGCTTAAGATTGGAAAAATTTCTTTTTGTGTCATGAGCGGATAATAATTGTTTATCACTTGAAATGCAGTTAAGGTAGGATCAATGTCACTTTCTTGAGGAAAATAATTGATTTTTGTTCCGTCAGCGAACTTAAAGTTTCCTCCAAGTGATTTAATTTCGTTGATTAAGGTTTTGAGTAACGTGGATTTCCCAATTCCATTTTTTCCAGTAATTACAACTTTTTGATTTTTTAAGATTCGAATGTTGATCGGTTTTAATAAAGCAAAATCATACCCAATCAGTAATTCTTTGATAACTAATGCAATATCTCCCGTTCTACCTGAATATGGGAACGAAATTTTAAGTTTCTTTGATTTGGTTGGTTTTTCGATTAATACTAATTTATCTAACTTCTTTTCTCTGCTTTGAGCTCGTTTTGTGGTTGATGCTCTTGCGATATTTTTTTCAATAAAGGTTTCAAGTTCTTTGATCTCTTTTTGTTGGGCAACATAACTTTTCTCATGTTGCAACTCTCGCAATGCTTTTTCTTTTAGATAGTAATCATAATTTCCTTTGAACCGGATTAGTTCCTTGTTTTCAAGCAACAATACGACATTCGCAATTCCACGAATAAAATCCTCATGATGGCTGACAACAATAAAAGCCTTTTGATAGTCATTTAGAAATTTCGTTAACCATTCAATGTGATTTATATCAAGGAAGTTCGTTGGTTCGTCTAGCAACAAGCAATCTGCTTCTTCTAATAAAAGTTTCGCTAAAATGACTTTTGCTCTCATACCGCCTGATAATTTTGAGATTGGTGTGTCTAGCCCTACATCACTTAACCCAAGCCCAGATAAAATTCCACTAATTCTTGATTTAAACGCATAAAAGTCTTGTTCGATTAAATAATCACCAATCGCCGATGCACGCCTTAAAATCGCATCATGTTCACTTGGATCTTTATACATAAGACTCTCATACATTGCTTCCATTTGAGCTTCTTTCGCAAACATCTCTTCATAGACGGTTGCTAAATAGGTAAATATGGATAGGTGTTTGTCAATTTTCGCATATTGATCCAAATATCCAACTTTTATTCTAGGCATCCAGTTTAGACTACCTGCATCTGGTTGATATTTTCCAGACAGTAAATTTAGAAGCGTTGTTTTACCTGTTCCATTTTTTCCAACCAAAACCATGTGGTCATCACGAAAAAGGCGAAAACTCGCATTCGCAAACAGTTCGCCTTCTCCATAGTTAAATTTCAGTTGTTCTACTTCTAAAATACTCATGATGTTTCCTTTTTATGCTTTTCTTAATTTATCACTTAATCTTGTCTTTAAATCATCCATCTTCCAATAGAAGATATCAACAAGTTGTTCGGTTCCTCCAATTTTTTGAATGACTTGCTTAATCAGTTCTCCACCTATGTGTGAATAGAAATTATTTGATTTCCAAATGTGCCAATTATAAAGAATCACGTTTTTACGCTTGTGTCCTTCAAATTCAGCAACCACCGCATCCATAAGTTTTAATCCAATTTTACGACCACGATAATCCTTGTTTACAAACAAGTAATTGATTTCCATGGCATTTTTATAAATTTTTGCTTCTGCGAAACTTGCTCCAACAAATCCAACTAAAATGTTATCGTCAAATGCTCCATAAATCATACGGATGTCATCTGAAACATCCTCGTTTGCCCAAGCAATCAGTTGATTTAATTCGTATTCAAAATCTTTCTTGATAGTAATGTGATATTGATCAAACTCTTCGTATATACAATCATGATGCAACTTTAGTGCATCCGCTAAATCTTCGTTATTTAATTGTTTAATTTCTATTTGTTTCATATCGTTCATCCTTTCATCGGTAGAATTATACCATGTTATGACAGATTGTACAACCTTTTCAATGTGGGTTAAACCGTTTTCTATCAATCCAAAGTTGTAAAGTCAATCCATTTTTCCGATGGCTTGATTCGCTCGACTCGTTTCGGCATTTGGTCATAATGACCTAGTGTAATCGCAGCAGCTATCATTTCCGTATCATTCACTCCAATGTATTCCGCCAATTTCGACGTGAATAGCCTTGTTTTGATGCACGTTCCAAGACCTGCTTCATAGGCAAGTAATTGAAAATTTTGAATGAGTGCACTCGCTGCTCCATATTCTTCTAATGTCGTAATTTCATCTTGTACATCTTTTTGATTGACAATCACCAATATTGCATTGCATCCTGTCATCACTTTTTTTCGGTACTCGAGATTAGCAATGCTTGGGTCTACACCTTCAAATATGTAAGGCAACTTCATCACGAGTTTTTCTTTTTGTTCTCCAGCAATCCACACAAATCGCCAAGATTGACGAAATTTATGAGTTGGAGCATAAACCGCTTGTTCTAATAAGGATAAGACCTGTTCCTTTGATACTGGCATGTCATTGTACGCTTTTACGCTTCTTCGATTTAAAATAGCATGTTGTAAGTCGATAAAAATCCCTCCTTTTGTTCTCCTATACTTACATTATAGACCGATATCCATAAATATTCAATCAAATGGTAAGCAATTTCCTAAGAAAAAACTAGCTTTCATGAAAATAAGAAAGCTAGTTTCCATTTTTTATAACCCCTTGTATGAAATCAGGGTAACCTCTTTTGATGTTACATAGTCTTTGATCTCATCACTTATTAGCAGTTGTAACTCTTCAATTCGCTTGAAATTATAAATACTTGCGTTGATTGTTTCAATGTCAACAAATCCCGGATGGGACATCAATTCTACAATCTCATGTTCTTGAACCGAATCTATCACAAGTTTGATGGTATCGAGAGTTACTGTTTTATTATAAAACGATCCTACAAAGCGTGATGCAGTGCGAATATCGTGTTTCTCCATTTGAAAGGTATTGCGAAAGGCTAGTTTGTATTCATCTTGTAACCGTTTCACTACTGGATATAATTTTTGCTTATAATGAACACCATGGTGAGAATCCATATGCGAAGGCATTCCACCGATTGTTATAAATGCCTCGATTTGAAGTTTCCATTCGCGGTAAACTTCTTCAATGTCATAGGATTCATCGTCTCTGATAAAACTGCGTTTGAAATATCCATCTTCTGTCGTTAACGTAAGGTAATTGGAACCTAGTGGTTTTCCACTTGTTAGTACCAAATGAATACCAAATCCAAGATTTGGATACTTTGCTTGATAAACTGGTAGTTCATATGCATATGGTTTGTTCATCATGACTGTTGTTGAGGTTAAAATCCCGTGTTCATGGGTATATCCAATTCCTTCATTGACTTTTTTGCTCATTCCAAAGTCATCTGCGTTCACAATTAATCTCTTCATCGTTGTATCTCCTTATTCTTGATAATGTATTTTCATTATACCACGAACTAACAATTCTATCAACATGAATGAACAAAGCCTTCGTGTAAAATAGTTTTGGGTAAATACAAAAAGGAACCTCTGTGATATAATAA
>OFEK01000253.1_pt1 | contig 69323 bp, 59 predicted proteins | sample 1521131 | NCBI WGS metagenome assembly OFEK01 (sample SAMN05720209, study PRJEB24109) | activated sludge metagenome | isolation source: Anaerobic digester | place: China | collected 2015-12-16 | reverse complement strand
GTAGTGATCACCGACTTGAATTCCATTCGCAGATTACCTCCCTTTTGCACGTGAACAGCGAACCGGAGTCAGCCAAACCCTTTGGGCAGCGTACTCGTTCATGGTTATTATGTCAATGTTGACATAATAAAAAGGAATCGGGATTGCGTTGTGCCGTCGCGTGCGGAGCCTACCCGGAAGAAGTGTCGACGCAAGCCTGTCCCTCATCCGACACCGGAAACCGCAAAGAAGGCAATGGCGGAAGTGAAGGGGGTACTTCGGGTGGCGGCTCTGCCCGATGGGCTGAGAGGAATCAAACCACGCGCCGAGCCACTCAATGAGCAGCCGGGTCAGGATCGGGGACCGTATAGCGAATTTCTGACAAAATCAGCAGCAGGAAGCTGCCGCATGGATTGGGTGTTGTTTGTTGAACCGAGTCGGGGCGAGAGGATTTGAACCTCCGACCCCCTGCTCCCAAGGCAGGTGCGCTGACCAGTCTGCGCTACGCCCCGACGCTGGAACCTGTTTCCCTTATCATATGCATCGCCCGAAAGCAATCCGAAGTTCCCGGCGCGCCAATTGAGGAAGGCCGGCAGGTCTCGATGCGGAACGGCCGGCCGATGCCGCCGCGCCGCTCCCGTTCCCTCCATTGACCAGGCAGCTCCGAGCATACCCGTTCAAATCCACTTTATCACTGCTGGACGCTCAATCCGGCGCCGCCGCAGGTGCGATGCTGAAGGCTCTCTTTCCCCGCGGTCGATCACAAACGGCAGCGGCGGGGAAAGTTCTGCGAACAACCGGCCACCGGCCGGGCAAAGCCGCCCGTCAGGAGGCAAAAACACGCAGACGATTTTTTTTCGACCCGGGAACGTTTCGGCTTTATCTTTGTCCCTTATGCATATAATCTCACCGAACTTAAGGAACTGTTATCCGGGGCAGGCGAAATGTCATCTCACGGAGGAGAGAGCAACTCATGAAGGACGTGGAACGCAAGCCGATCGTCAAGGAATGCGAGGGATGCGACAACATCGATGAGGGCAAGTGCCGCATATGGGCATCCCCGGCGGCTAAGTGGAGAATCGGAAAGTGCCCTTCCGCCAGTCACGTGAAGCTTGAAGCGCAGCAGCCCGACCAGAAGGTGCGGGTGGGTCAGCAAAAGCAGAAGGCGAGAACCAAGGGCGGCAAGAAGTAAGGACGGCCGGGGCTCGATGCGGCTCCGTGCAACTCGGTGGAACGGAGCCGGGAAATGGCTCTCCCCCCGTCCGCCGATCCCCCAGTGCGCGATCTTGAGCGCGAATCGCTGCGGGAAGGCGCACTTGCCGAGTGAATCCCCCGTTCGGCACGCCGTCAGTTGGTGAGGCTCTGGATCGGGGCAGGGATTCTTCCCCCCAGAGAGATGAATTCCCGGGAACCGAAATTGCTGGAAACCGCGATAATGACGGCTTCACCCAGGAGTCCCCCGAAGGAGGCCTTTTCACCCGCCTTCTTCCCGGGAACCGGGATGAGGCGCGCGGCGGTGGTTTTCTTGTTGATGACGCCGATGGCCATTTCGTCCGCGATGATTCCGGAGAGCGTTTCAGCCGACGTATCGCCGGCGAGCGCCACCATGTCGAGTCCGACGGAACAGACGCTGGTCATCGCCTCGAGCTTTTCCATGCTGAGATAACCCCGGGATGCGGCCGCGGCGATGTTCAGGTCTTCACTCACGGGAATGAAGGCCCCGCTCAATCCGCCCACGTAAGAGCTGGCGAATGCCCCGCCTTTTTTGACGGCGTCGTTGAGGAGGGCCAGGGCGGCGGTGGTGCCCGGAACCCCGATGCTCTGCAGCCCGAGGCTCTGGAAGATTTCCCCCACGCTGTCGCCCACGTTGGGCGTGGGGGCAAGCGACAGGTCGACCACGCCGAAAGGCACTCCGAGCTTTTCGGCCACCTGGCGGCCGATGAGCTCGCCCACGCGGGTCACCTTGAAGGATGTCCGCTTGATGATGTCGGACAATGCCCCGAGGTCGAGATGAGGATTGGCGGCCCTGGCCCGGTCGATGGCCTTTTTCACGACTCCCGGGCCGCTCACGCCCACGTTGATGACCGAATCGGGCTCCCCCACTCCCAGGTAGGCGCCGGCCATGAAGGGAACGTCCTCGGGGATGTTCGCGAAGACGCACAACTTGGCACAGGCGATGCCGTCGGCCTCGCGGGTCAGCTCCGCCGCATCCTTGATGGTCTTTCCCATGAGATAGACCGCATCCATGTTGATGCCGGCGCGGGTGGACGCCACGTTCACCGAGGAGCAGACCCTCCGTGTCGACGCCAACGCTTCGGGAATCGCCGCGATGAGCGCGCGGTCCCCTTCCGTGAAGCCCTTTTCCACCAGCGCTCCGAACCCTCCGATGAAGTCGATGCCGATGTCCGCGGCGGTTTCGTCCAGCTTGCGAGCCACTTCCACCATCTGCGGGCGCGAAAAGGAACAGGCCGCGACGGCGATCGGACTGACCGCAACGCGCTTGTTCACCACCGGGATCCCGTACCGTATCCCTATTTCGTCGCAGACTTTCACCAGGTTTCCGGCCAGGCGGAAAATCTTGCGCTGGACGTTCTCCTCGAACTTCTTAGGATCGTGGCCGGCGCAGTCGAAAAGACTGACGCCCAGGGTGACGGTCCTGACGTCCAGGTGTTCGTTCTTCAGCATTTCAATGGTCGAGAGAACTTCACGATCGCTCAGCATAGCCCGCACCTATACGCGGTGAATCGCCTCGAACACGTCCCGGTGCTGGAGGCTCACATCGAGGTCAAGTTCCCGGCAGCGCTCATGGAGTGCCGCGCGGAAGGCGTGTTGATCGATTCCCAGGGGAATATCCACTTCATAGATCATGACGTTGCGCGTGGGATCGCTGCCGCCCCGGAACAACGCCTTGAGGTTGGTGATGTTCACTCCGTACCCGGCCAACAGCTCGGTCACGCCTGCCACCAACCCGAGCCGGTCCGGGCCGACGGTGGTGATGACGAAGGGCTCGCTCGGCGGGGCCGCCCACACCTCGGTTTCCCACATGCGCTTGAGGAGCACCGACAACCCCATCGGTTCGAGCTTCTCGCGCAAGGCCGCCGACAGCGACTGTTCGGATGCGCGCTCGGGAACCGAGGCGATGAAGATCCCGGCGAACTCCGTCTGGAGAATCGTCTGGCTGACGTCTTCGATATTGCACTCGCGTTCGAGCAGTATCTTCGTGACGGCGGCAATGATGCCCGGTCTGTCGTGCCCGAGAACGGAAATGATGATCTTCTTCATGGCTGACCTGCCTCAAATCGAATATGCCGCGCCGGCGGGCGCCGCATGCAACCCTCTGCGCACCGGTGAGTGACCCTCTATCCAGTCGGCTGTCTTGGAAAGTCCCCCGGTGTTCCCGGGGGACGCAGGCGTGAAAGCGGGACGGCAGCCGGAGCCTCCAAAGCGACGGACCGCCCGCATCGGCGCGGCGGACGGCGAATCGGTCACGACCCGACGGGTGAGTGCCTTTCCCGGTTCTCCCCGGGGTGCGCGGTTCGCCGGCAGAGTCTACCCCTCGGGCGGATCGTCACCGGCCAGCGCGGCCATCTCGCGAAGGATGCGCAGGGATTCCAGGGCTTCCTGCGGATCGACGGTATGCAGAGCAAACCCCGCGTGAATGATGACGTAATCTCCCAGCTTCGGTTTCTCCGGCAGCAGCATCAGGGAAGTCCTGCGAATCGCATCTCCCACTCGCACGGTTGCCATTTCGTCCTCGATCTCCAAGACTTCCGCTGGAATGGCCAGGCACATGCAACGGCTCCTTACTGTAATGAGTCGCAAGGCCCGCGGGCGGCGGATGCGACGGCGATTTTCCTCATTGCGTTCGACAAATCCGGTGAGGCGTTCGTTCAACGGGAGCGCATTTCCCCCCGCCGGTGACGCATTGCCCTGCGGTCGAAACGAAACGCCGGATCTCCGGGAAGCGCAATCACTGTATCATTTCACGGAGGACAAGTCATCCGGATTGATTCTTCGAAAGGAGCCCCCCGCCCGTTCGATTTCCTCGAGCACCTTCGAACAGATCTCCCGGAACCTGGCCTTCACCACATCCGTCATCTCCAGCCCCCAGGGCGAAATATCCTCCGGTTCGACTCCGATGATGACGGCGTCCGGCCGTCTGCCCAGGATTTCCGCGTAGGCCAGAGTCTCGACAAGATCCAGCTGGTGGAGCGAATTCTTGAACGTGACCCGCTTTTCGATCTCGCTCACCGGGAGGCGGTAAAGCGTGCCGGGAGTCCCCCCGTTCAGGACCGCATCCACAACGATCAGAAAGTCCGCGCCGCATATGGGGTCGAGAAGCCGCAGTCCAAGGGTGCCGCCGTCCATCAGTTCGACGTTGGACGAAAAAGCGTATTCGGAGCCAAGCGTCTCGATGACCCTGACTCCAACACCCTCATCCTTGAGAAGAACGTTGCCCACCCCCAGGACCAAAATCCGCTTTTCACTCATGGGATACAGCCTTTTGCGCCGGGTTGCGCAAAAAAACAGGAACCCGGCGCGTCCGCCGGGTTCCCGTAACAACACTCCGTCAAAACGCGGCTACACAACCCTGAATTTGTAGACCTCGTTGGACTTCGGATCGATCACGTGGACGCCGCACGCGATGCACGGATCGAAGGAGTGAACGGTGCGCAGGATTTCCACCGGACGCTTCGGATCGGCCACCGGGGTTCCCATCAGGGCTTCCTCGACCGGCCCCGGCTTGTTTTGCGCGCAACGCGGACCGAGGTTCCAGGTGGACGGAACGACCAGCTGGAAGTTGGCGATCTTCTGGTCCTTGATCTGGACCCAGTGGCCGAGCGCGCCGCGGGGAACGTCGTTCAGACCCGCTCCCATGGCTTCGGCGGGCATCTGGTAATCCTGGTATATCTTGGTATTGCCTTTGCCGACGTTCTCGATCAGCTGGTTCAGCCAGCCTTCCATGGAATCGCCGATGATGGCCGTTTCCAGACCTCTGGCCGCAGTCCTGCCGAGCGTCGAAAAGAGAGCGTCCACGGGAACGCCCAGCTCTTTCAACAGGCCGTCCACGGCTTTTTTCGTCGGGGCGTGGCCCTTGCCGTAGGCCACCAGCACGCGCGCCAGCGGCCCGACCTCCATGGGTTCGCCCTTGTAGCGCGGGGCCTTCATCCAGCTGTAGCGCTTCTCGACGTCGAGGGCTTCGTACTTGGGCTTGGTTTCACCCTCGGAAGGATGCAGCGCCTTGTCGCCTTCGTACCAGCTGCGCTTGACGTGCTCCTGCACCTGGGCCATATCGACCGCCTGCACCTGGCCGATGTTGCGCTTGAAAACGGCGCCGCGCGGCAAGAGGAAGCTGTCGGGTTCCTTCTCGCTCTGAGGGAATTCACCGTAGACAAGGAAATTCTTGGTTCCGCCGATCTTGCCCCAGTCTTTGTAAAAGCCCGCCACGGCTTTCAGATCGGGGATGTAGTACTGCTTGACGAAATCCATGGTCTCTTTGTAGAGGTACTTGAATTCGGCGAGGCGATCCGGGGTCAGATCGGTGGCGCAGGTGACGCCGCCGACCACGAGGCTCTGGACATGCGGGTTCTTGCCGCCGAAGATGGCGTGCATTCGTGCCGTCCGGGCCTGCTGCCGCAAGGCTTGCAGGTAGTGCGCGACCGCCAGCAGGTTGACCTCGGGGGGCAGTTTGTATGCCGGATGCCCCCAGTAGCCGTTGGCGAAAATGCCCAACTGACCGCTTTCGACCAGTTTTTTCACGCGGCCCTGAGTTTCCTTGAAGTCGCTGATGCCGCTGCCCGGGGCGGGCGAGACCTTGGCGGCCAGGTCCGCCGTCTTCTTGGGATCGGCCTTGAGTGCGCTGACCACATCCACCCAGTCGAGGGCGTGGAGGTGATAAAAGTGCACAATGTGGTCATGAAGGAACTGGGCGCCGAGGAGCAGGTTGCGGATCAGTCGTGCATTCTCGGGCACCGTGATCTTGGCCGCATCGTCCACCGCGCGGACCGATGCCAGGCCGTGAACGTAAGTGCACACGCCGCAGGCTCTCTGGGTGAACAGGTAGGCGTCGCGGGGATCGCGCCCCTGGAGCATGATCTCGAGGCCGCGGAAGAGCGTCGAGCTGCTCCAGGCGTTGGACACCTTGCCGTTGGTCACTTCCACTTCTATACGCAGATGACCCTCGATACGGGTGATCGGGTCGATGACTACTCGCTGTCCCATGATGGTTCTCCTTGACTCATCGATAAGTTTTCACAGTCTCACGTGCCGAACATCGTCAAATCACCGGGAGATGCCGCTACAGCGCCTTGTAGAAAGGCGACATCTTGTCCCAGAAGTTGGGCTCGCTGCACCCTATGCAAGGATGTCCCGCCTGCACCGGCCAACTCGTGCCCATGTTGAACTTCACGAGCGGGCAGTTGTTGTACGTTTCGGGTCCCTTGCAGCCCAACTGGTAGAGGCAGTAACCCATCTTGGCCTCAGGCGATTCGAAGGAGGTCACGAATTCACCGGCCTCGAAGTGACCTCGGCGCGGACACTGGTCGTGGATGGTCTTACCGTAGGCGAACAACGGTCTTCCCTTGTCATCCACGGCGGGAAGCTTACCGAACAGAAGATAGTTCACGACCGTCCCGATGAAATTGATGGGGTTCGGCGGACAGCCGGGGATATTGAGGGTGTTGATGCCGATGGCGTCCTTTACGGACTTGGCTCCCGTCGGATTGGGAGCGGCGGCGGGAAGACCGCCGTAGGAAGCGCAAGTCCCGATGCAGATCGTGGCCAAAGCCTTGGGGCAGACCTCTTTGGCGATTTCGAGAAAAGTGCGCCCCCCAAGCATGCCGTACTTGCCGTCCTCGGCCGTGGGAATGGCGCCGTCGACCACGCAGATGAACTTCCCGGGATACTTGGCGACCGTGTCATGCAGCGACTTTTCGGCCGCTTCACCCGACGGGGCCATGATGGTCTCATGGTAGTCCAGGGAAATGATGTCCAGGACCAGGGTGTCGATCCAGGGGTAGGTTGTTCTGAGCAGAGACTCGGCGCAGCCGGTGCACTCCGCGAAAGCGAGCCAGACGACGGGCGGCCGTTGAGGCGAAGCAAGCGCTTCGGCGATCTTGGGCACGAACGACGAAGAAAGCCCCATCGTTACCGACAGGAATGTGCAGAATTTCATGAAATCTCGTCGTGAAACTCCTTTTTCTTCCAACCGTTGCTCGAAGCCTTCTTGGTGCTTCATAAGAAAACCTCCTCCACGTTATGGTGTTTCTGGTGCCTGCCAAGCGCCCATCCGAAAGGAGTCTTTCCGACCGGTCAATGCGCCTTCAAGGCGCAATTTCGATAGGGTGCGCCATTGCCTTGCCGCCCCTAAAGAACGGTGTTTCGCGATGGGAACCTTCAATTCTCATGCTTTGCACCTCGCATGAGAACCCTCATACTCAATGAGGATCATCCGATACAAAACCACCATGAGCATCGCCGAATTCTCGATGCAGCACTGCCTTTCAGAGGAGACTTCAATCTGGAAAGAACTTGAACATTGCAGGGGGGTGGTCTTTCGATCAAAGAACGGGGAGCGGGCCACTCGCTCAGTCCGGAATTCAGATCACTCGATCCGCCGGGTTGAATCTGCAACCACGCGGATGACCGGGGCCGGTCCCACTTCGCAACCGACGCCGATGGCTCCTTTCATATATGCAACACAGTGCTTTTGCAAGCATAATAGTGTGATGGAGGGAACATTTTTTGAATGTAAAGACGTGAAACAAATCATGAGCTTGGAACATTGTGACATAACTTGCATCAATGCTGTGCAATTAAAATATCTATATATATGGGAGATCGTCGGTTTGGGCTTTCCCGAGGCGGGCACAGAGGAAATGAGCATCGCGGGTGAGAATAAAGGGAAAGCCGGTTCGAAAGAAACCGGCTCGAAAGAAAAAGTGCTGAGAACGATATCCGATCAGTTGTGGACCACTTCGGCCAACTTCTCGAGGATCCTCTTGGGCATCGGATAGGTGTCGTTCACAAGGTAGAGTCCCAACAGTCTGGGATCAAAGCCGATCGCTTCCGCCGCCTTCGCGACGCTTATCTTTTTTTCTTCCAGCTTTTCCAGCAGTTCGGGCTTTTGCACTTCCATCTCCTGGTCTCCTGTTTCCCGTTTCGGGGTCCTTGAATCCGTCTCGGACCGTTGCACATAATCCCCCAAAGCCTCCGTTCATGTCTCATGAACCGCGACATCATACTCCGGTAAACAACAAAAGGCCACAGTGATTTCTCACTGTGGCCTTTTGTCAAACCAAGGGGGCTCTCAGCTAACAGGTTCCATGAGGAGTAAGAATTTCCACCACCAGCGGGAGCGGGAGCAACAACTCGATCAGGAGCTTGATTTCATCCATCGAACGATCGCTTGAGTTCAACATGAAGTGAGATAAAACCACTCGAACGTCAGATTCAGCAGCAACCGGAAAACCTCTTCCGCATTCAACTCAGTCCGTATCCAGCTTCCACCCGATTCACACCAGTTCCTCGTATCAACGCGATTTCAACTTGAGCTGTGAGCATTCGTCACTGAGAGTTCCCTACTTGAAAAGGGAGGCGGGCACGCCCTCAACTTTGAATTCCGATTTCCATCCAGGTTCATTTTCGATTCCACCGGATTGTGATTCCGCATGTGAAAGTGCAGCTTCCATATCGACAACATCGAAGGGTTTCTTGAGAAAAAATCCAACATTCACTCGAACCAGATCATTCACAACCGCCTGAAAATCATACTCGGAAAGCACGATCGTAGCCAACCCAGGCCTTACCAGCTTCAACTTTTCCAACAATCCCGCACCATTCGCATCAGGAAGATGATATTCAACGATCGCAATCGGATAATGATTCCCCTCGACGAGCGCCAACGCTTCACGTGCAGTTGAGCAACTGTGGCAGGCATACCCAGCCCGTTCCAAAAATTTTTCCAAAGAACGTTTTAATGGGGCGTCATCTTCAACAAGCAGAACGATCTTTTCAACATCCACGTCACGCCTCCTTGATACGTTGCAAGCAAGGGCCGTGCCAACAACGTTCAAGAGCCGAAAACCCCGACGGCGCCTCATTCGGCCGCGGGACTGGTCCAATTTGAGAAGAATCGGAATTGGAGAATATTCTCCGAATCGGCAGGGTAAAACGGGGTTGATTGTTGACAATATTGACACGAATCCAGCAATATCAATTTGTTATGTGTAAACTGGACAATATTATGCAGTTCAGGCAATGGTTGGAGGATATTCTTCAATCCTCAATCCCGTACTTCTTGAGCCGGTAGAGAAGAACATGCCGAGGCAGCCGGAGAAACCGGGCGGTCTTCGACTTGTTCTTTCCGCACTTGTCATAGGCCTTCAGAATGATTTCCTTTTCCATCTCTTCAAGCCCGATTCCCTCCTGCGGCAGCCCGACGGTAAACCGCTCCCCCGAAGGTTCCGGCTCGCCCTTCCCTGGAGGCGAGAGGAAGTGCAGGTGGCGCCCGAGGACGTTTTCATCGTTTTCCAGCAGAACGACCCGCTCGATGGTATTGCGCAGTTCCCGCACGTTTCCCGGCCAGGAATGGTCCGTGAGGAGCTGTTCGGCCCTTGGGCTGAGGCCCCGGAAGCGTTTGCCGTACTTGTCGTTGAATTCCTCGATGAAAAACAGGGCCAGTGGAAGGATGTCGTCGGGCCGTTCCCGCAGAGACGGGAGGTCGATGCGGATGGTTGCCAGGCGAAAATAGAGATCCTTGCGGAATCGTCCCTGTTCCGTGAGCTGCCAGAGATCCTGGTTGCAGGCAGACACGATTCGGATGTCCACTTTCTTCTTGCGTGTGCCTCCGACCGGGTAGAACTCCTTTTCCTCCATGACGCGCAGAAGCTTGGCCTGGATCTCCGGGTGCAGGTCCACCACTTCGTCGAGGAAAAGCGTCCCGCCGTCGGCAACCTGCAGCAGCCCTTCCTTGCCTTCGGCCTTGGCCCCCGTGAATGCGCCTCGTTCGTATCCGAAAAGCTCGCTTTCGATGATTTCGGTGCTGAAGGCGGCGCAATTCAATGCCACGAAGGGATACGCAGCCCTTGGGCTTCGCGTGTGGATCAGCTTGGCGAACAGCTCTTTCCCCACGCCGCTCGCCCCCTGGATCAAGACCCCGGCATCCCGGCTCTGGGCGCTCTTTATGGCGAGCATCTGGGCATCCAGGAACTTCTGATCCTTGCCCACCAGGCGATCGACGCCGTGCAGCTTCTGCACCTGCTGGCGCAGGCGGTCCACCTCGTTTTTCAGCCCTGCGTGTTCCAGGGCGTTCTGGATGGTCAGTTCGAACTCGTCGATGTCGACGGGTTTCACGAGGTAGTCGAAGGCGCCGCGCTTGATCGCCATCACCACATCTTTGACGCGCTCGTAGGCGGTGATCATCACCACGGTGGGGGAAGGCCGTTGTTCCTTGAACCGGGGCAGAAGCTCCAGTCCGCTCATGTCGGGCAGACCGATATCGAGAAGGATCAGATCGGGCTCCTCCCGCTCGGAAATCTCGAGTCCCTTCGCACCCGTTTCGGCTTCCATGACGATGTGGTTTTTTTCCAGCAGGCGACGCAACGCCGAACGAAAAGGGGTTTCGTCGTCAACGATGAGGATCTTGTGTTTTTCTCGCATGCTCGGTTCCCAAAAACTGTTCCGGAACGGTTTGGAGCAAGATGGATCGGGACGGTGACCACCGCTGCACCCGTCGCGCTTTCCAAACATTATGAAGAAAACTTTTCAATCGGTAAAGCTTACGATGGAGACCGGACCGTATGCGAAAGGGCGAACAGGGACAAAACGGCTCCGTGAATCGTTTGCGGGGGGGGATTTGTGCCCGCCCGTCCCGTGGATGAAAAACAAGACCGGGTGCCCGCATACTCGGCGCTCGTCAGGTGATGCTTGAACCGGGCGCTCCGCGAGGGACCCCGACCTGCCCGGATTCGGGGTGTTCGTCCTCCTCGGGTATTCCCCTTCGTTGCCATTCGGAAAACCCGCCCTCAATTCCTCTCCGGTCTGCCTTCGAACACCATCACGCAGTGTGCGCGGGCCAGGATGCGATGGTCCCGGACAGGCAGTTGATCGGGCACCCCGAGAATATCTTCCGGGCTTGGAAGCCACGTATCCACGGCACGGTGCCAGCTCAGGCCCGCAATCTCCGGCAGGTCAAGCGAAACGGGGTCCGAAGCCATGTTGAGGATCACGTGCAAGTCTTCTTCATGATCTTCCGTGGCGGACAGGGTGCAGGCAAGCGTTCGGGCGTCCGGATCGCTCCAGGGCGGCTCGTTCAGCCTGATGCCGTGCCAGCTCACGTCGGGGAGGGACCTTCCCGGCTGCTTTCGGCCCGTCAGGAAGCGGGTTCGCGCGAGGCATGGATGACGCTTTCGGAATGCGATCATTTCCCGGACAAACCGGAGCACGTCCCGGTTTTTCTCCATGAGAGTCCAATCGAACCAACCCAACTCGTTGTCCTGGCAGTAGCAGTTGTTGTTCCCGCGCTGGGTCCTCAGCACCTCATCGCCCGCCAGGATCATGGGAACTCCCTGGCTCAGCAGCAGGATCGCCATGTAGTTTTTCACCTGCCGGCGCCGCAGCGCCAGGACTTGCGGGTCGTCGGCGTCTCCCTCCACCCCGCAGTTCCAGCTCAGGTTGTCGTTGCTCCCGTCCCGGTTGTTTTCGCCGTTGGCGTCATTGTGTTTGTCGTTGAAACTGACGAGGTCGTTCAATGTGAAGCCGTCGTGGCACGTGATGTAATTGATGCTGTTCGTCGGAAGGCGGTCCAGCGGCTGGTAGAGATCGCTGCTGCCGCTCAGATTGGTTGCCGCCTGTCCCGCCAGCCCGGGTTCGCCGCGGACGAAACGGCGCATGACGTCCCGGTATCTTCCGTTCCATTCCGCCCAGCGCAGGCCGGGAAATGTTCCCACTTGGTAGAGGCCCGCGGCGTCCCACGCCTCGGCAATGATCCGGGTGTTCAGGAGAACGTCCGAGAATTCGATATTCCAGAGCACCGGCGGGTGCCGCATCGGGTTGCCGTCTTCACCGCGGGCCATGACGCTGGCGAGGTCGAACCGGAAACCGTCCACGTGCATTTCCCGGACCCAGCCCTCAAGACAGCGAATGATGAATCTTGCCGGCAGGGGGTGGTTGCAGTTGACCGTGTTGCCGCAGCCCGTATAGTCGCGGTAGACGCTCCGGTCGTTGGGTTCGAGGTGATAGAACAGCTCGTTGACGAAGCCCTTGAAATTGATGACGGGCCCGCGGGCCCCGCCTTCGGCGGTGTGATTGAACACCACGTCGAGGATCACACCGATCCCCGCGCGGTGAAGCGCCTTGACCATGTCGCGGAATTCATGAGCGTGAGTCCCCGCCTCGGGGGTGACGCAGTACCCCGGGTGGGGGCTGTAGAAACTGTGCGTGCTGTAGCCCCAGAAGTTTTTCAGTCCCAGGGCGGCGACCGATTCGGGAAGATCCTGTTCGTCAAAGGCCATGACCGGCATCAATTCCACGTGAGTGATGCCCAGGTCCTTCAAATAGGGGATTTTTTCGATCAGGCCCCGAAAGGTGCCGGGATGGGCGACTTTGGATGATGGATGCCGCGTGAAGCCCCCGACGTGCAATTCATAGATGATGGTGGACTCGGATGGGGATTCCAGCGGTCGGTCTCCTTCCCAGTCGTAGTAGCCGGACACGACCGCAGCGCGCATGGATGGAGCGCCCCCGCCGTTGAGGCAGGCCCGGTTGCGGTCCCAGAGCCGATCCGTGACCGCTCCCGCCCATGGGTCCAGCAGCTCTCGAGTCCGGTCGAAGCGTCTTCCGGATCGTTTCGTATCGTCGGGACCGTCCACTCGCCAGGTGTAGTGCACGCCGGCGGTGAGTCCTTCCACATAAACGTGCCAGGAAAAGAAGGTCCTATTGATTTCGGGGTCGAGCCGTATCACCTGGAAAGGCTCCGGGCAGTCCGCGGATTCGTAGAGCAGCAGTTCCATCGCGGTTGCGTTCCGACTGAAGACCGCGAAATTGACCCCTCCCGAATCGACCGTGGCTCCACCGGGATACCTCGATCCCGGCCTGGTCGCGTATTGTATTGGCATCATTCGTCCTCCCGTGGGATCGTTCCGGTTCGGTCCAATGCAGGCCGCTGATGTTTCAACCGGCCCCGCAACCCTTTGGCCCCCTCCACCGGGATCATCTCACGAGGTCGCCGAAGTCTTCCATTTCCACCGTGTTCGGGCTGACTCTCCAGATCTCCCTGCAATACTCGCGAATGGCCCGATCGGAGGAGAACTTGCCCATGCGCGCCACATTGAGGATCGCCATTCGGGTCCAGCGGTCCCGATCGCGATAGGCCTCGCTCACCCTGTCCTGGCAGTCCACATAGGACTGATAGTCGGCGAGCAGCATGTACTCATCGTGGTAAAGCAAAGAATCCACCAAAGGTTTGAAAAGGTCGGGATCGCCGCGCGAAAAGAACCCGGAGCCAATCAGATCGATCGCTTCCCGCAGATCGGGATTGGACAAATAGATCGAACGGGGGTCGTAGCCGGTCGATTTCGCCCGGGCGACCTCCTCGGCCGTCATGCCGAACAGGAAGAAGTTGTCCGCTCCCACTTCCTCCCGGATTTCCACGTTGGCCCCGTCAAGCGTTCCGATCGTGAGCGCCCCGTTCATGGAGAATTTCATATTCCCGGTTCCCGATGCTTCCTTGCCCGCCGTGGAGATCTGTTCGGAGAGGTCGGCCGCGGGATAGATCTTCTGAGCGCTCTTCACGTTGAAATCGGGAAAGAAGACCACTTTAAGCCGATTGCGCACGGCCGGATCGTGGTTCACGACGTCGGCGACGGAATTGATCAGCTTGATGATCAGCTTGGCCATGTAGTAGGACGGGGCGGCTTTCCCTCCGAAAATGACGGTGCGGGGCAGCATGTCCAGGCCGGGATTTCGCCGGAGGCGGTTGTAGAGGGTGACGACGTGCAGAACGTTGAGGTGTTGCCGCTTGTACTCGTGAATTCTTTTCACCTGGATGTCGAACATCGAGTCCGGGTTGACCGAGGTGCCGGTTCGCTCCAGGATGAGAGCGGCCAGGACCCGCTTGTTGCCGGTCTTGACCGCCTGCCATTCCCGCCGGAAGGCGTCGTCGCCGGCATACGATTCGAGCCGTTTGAGCCGATCCAGCTTCTTGATCCAACCGCCGCCTATCCTGCTCCTGATCAGGCGCGTCAGCCCCGGATTGCTCAACGCCATCCAGCGGCGGGGCGTTACGCCGTTGGTCTTGTTGCTGAATTTCTCCGGCCAGAGCTCGTAGAAGTCTTTCAGCACGGTGGTCTTCAGCAGTTCGGTGTGGAGTCTGGCGACGCCGTTGATGGCCCGGCTGCCCACGCATGCGAGATTGGCCATGCGCACGTATCGTTCCCCCTGCTCGTCGATCAGGGACAGCCTGGCAATTCGTGCTTCGTCGTCGGGGTAAATCACGCGTACTTCATCCAGGAAGCGGCGATTGATCTCGAAGATGATTTCCAGATGCCTGGGCAGCAGGTTGGCAAACAGCCGCAACGGCCAGCGTTCGAGAGCTTCGGGCAGCAAGGTGTGATTGGTGTAACCGAAGACGTTGCGGGTGACGTGCCAGGCCGTGTCCCAATCCATGCGGTGTTCGTCCACCAGGAGCCGCATCAGTTCCGCGACGGCAATGGAAGGATGGGTATCGTTGAGCTGTATCGCAAATTCCTCGTGGAAGTATTCCAGGCTTTTCCCAATGGCGAGGTGCAGTCTGATCATGTCCTGCAGCGAACAGGACACAAAGAAGTACTGCTGTTCCAGCCTCAGTTGCTTGCCCTGGATCTGCTCGTCGTTCGGGTAGAGGACCTTGCTGATGTTTTCCGAATACACTTTCTCGTGAACGGCACCGTAGTAGTTCCCCACGTTGAAGGATGCGAAATCGAAGGATTCGACCGCTTCCGCCTTCCACAGCCGGAGCATGTTGCAGGTGTTGACCTTGTAGCCGAGGATGGGGGTGTCATAGGCTATTCCCCGCACCACCCGGTCTGGAGTCCAGCGTGACCGATAGCAGCCCCCGTCGTCGCAATAGCCCGCCGTGTGGCCTCCGAACTTGACTTCGTATGTGACCTCGGGGCGCGGGATTTCCCACGGATTCCCCAGGCGCAGCCACTTGTCGGTCTTTTCGACCTGCCAGCCGTCGCGGATTTCCTGGTCGAATATCCCGAATTCGTAACGGATTCCGTAGCCGATGGCGGGTATTTCGAGAGTGGCCAGGGAGTCGAGGTAGCAGGCGGCCAGTCTGCCCAGCCCACCGTTGCCCAACCCGGGTTCCTCCTCGTGATCGAGCATCGCGTCCAGATTGCGCCCGACATTTTCCGAGGCTTCGCGCACTTCATCGAAAATGCCGAGGTTGATCATGTTGTTGCCCAGGTGGGGCCCGAGCAGGAATTCCGCCGAAAGGTAGCCGACCACCTTGACGCCTTCCCTGATAAAGTCGCGAACCGTGCAGACCCACCGGTGCAAAAGCCGATCCCGGACCGTATAGGCCGCCGCCATGTAGTGGTCGTTCAGGGTTGCCGAAAGGGGAAGCCTGCCCTGGGTGTAGAACAAGTGTTCGTTGAAGCAGCGGTTCAAATCGGTGAGAGTCATGCCGGTGCGGCTGCAATCGGTTTTGTTCGAGTTCGTTTTCTTTGACTTACGTTGCGCCATGAGTGTTCTCCCGGGGAAATGTATGGCCGGCCGCATGAGTACGGGAACAGTTTTGCCGTGAAGGCGGCCGCGCCCGGTTCGCTTCTGCCGGTCGGATGAGCGCGGTAATCCTCCCGGCCGGCTTCAGACCATGTTCCGCGGCTGGCCCGTCGCAGCCAGAACGTAATCCCAGAGCTTACCGTTGGGGTCGATGCGTTTGCGTTTCGAAACGGCCAGACGGATGGGGACGTGCGTGAACTCCTCGTTCCAGAAACCCACCACCATGCCGGTGCGACCGCTCATGGCCGCATGAACGGCGTTGTGGCCGAGCAGCAGGCAAAACACGGAATCCTGAGTGGTTGCCGACTTGCTCCGAATGGTATAGCTCGGGTCGATGTATTTCAGGTTGAGCTCCATCCCGGCTTTTCCGAAATATTCCTTGATCTTGTCCCGCAAAAAGGTGCCGATGTCTCCGAAGCGAACGTTGCCGGATGCGTCCGTCCCGGAGGTTTCCGCCATGAGTTCCTGGCCGGCCCCCTCCGCCACGACGATGACCGCGTGCCTTCGCTTCAGGATTCTCTCCCGGAGCGTTTCCATGAATCCTTCCAGCGTGAAACGCACTTCAGGGACCAGGCAAAAATTCACCTCGCTCGTGGCCAGAGTGGCATAGGCGGCGATGAAGCCGGATTCCCGTCCCATCAGCTTCACCAGCCCGATTCCGTTTCGAGCCCCGAGGGCCTCGGTGCTCGCCGCATAGATGGACGTCCGGGCTTCCGAAACCGCCGTGGTGAAACCGAATGAGCGGTCCATGTAGGAAATGTCGTTGTCTATGGTCTTGGGGATGCCCACTACCGCGATCTTGAGATTCCGCTTCGCAATTTCCTCGGAGATGGCCAGAGCGCCCTTCAATGTACCGTCTCCCCCGATGGTGAAAAGGATTCCGATGTTCATCCGGTCAAGAGTATCCACCATTTCCAGGACATCCTGGGGACCGCGTGAGGATCCCAGGATCGTCCCGCCCTTCATGTGAATGTCCCGGACCGTCTCCGGTGAAAGCTCGAGCGGACGGTGGCCGTACCGGTAAGTCAGCCCTTCGAACCCGTACTGGAATCCGAAGACCGTCTGCACTCCGTAATGATGGTGCAGGCTGAGGACGATGGATCGGATGACGTCGTTGAGCCCCGGGCAGAGACCTCCACAGGTCACGACGCCGCATTTCAACTTCGAGGGGTCGAAAAATATTTCGCGCCTCGGACCGGCAATTTCAAAGCCGGGAGGTTCCCTGCCCGCGCATTCGCAAGCCTTTATTTCCTTCAGGCTGGTGTGGTAAAGCACGTGCTCGTCATCCTCGACGAATTGTATGCTCCCCATGGGAGAAGGAATGCGGCATGTGCCGAGTCTTGCCACTTCGAAATTGAGTTCTGCCTCGCTCATGTTTTCTGCTCCGAAGATATTCCTGAAGTCTTTTGGACTGGATCGAAAGCAAGAAGTCCCATAGGACCTTTAGGACCAAGGCCTTTTTTCCCGGCCTCCGGCGAACTTGCGGCGGGTGTAATAGGTCCTGTATGTCCTATCAGTCCTATTAAGATCTTATAGGACCTATGCTTCTTCCCTGAGCCGGATAATTTCCATCCGGTTGTTCACTTCCGGATGCTTGGAGGACGGGCCTTCAGTCACGACGGTCAAGTTCCCGTCCAGTTCATGGGCCTCCAGCCATGCGCGGGTGTATTGTTTCCAGTCGTCGGGGTGGTTGTACTCCTGGACCGGGTAAACCCCGTACGAGAACTGAAGCCCCCTGCAAGTGGCCTCCACGGAGCTGACGGCCACAACCCACACCGGAAAACGAAACCGGGCGATGCTTCGCGCCGTGTTCCCGCCATGAGTGGGGACAAAAACGGCGGCCGGAGTGACGCGTTCGAGGGTGGCTTCGACGCTCAGCGCGATGAGTTCGGCGGGAGTCAGCTCGCAATGCCTGCTGACGCTCTTGAGAGTATCCCTCAAAGGCCACGCGGGCAGGAGCGGTTCGATGGAAAAAGCAATCCCGGCAAGCATGGCGACGGCCTCGACGGGGTATTTGCCCATGGCCGATTCCTCGGAAAGCATGACGCAGTCCGTGCCGTCGAGAATGGCATTGGCCACGTCGGTGGCTTCGGCGCGGGTCGGCCTCCGATTGGCGACCATGGACAGCAGCATCTGAGTGGCCGTGATCACCGGTTTGCAGCGCTGATTCGCTTTGTTGGTGAGGCGTTTCTGAACGGCGGCAATCCGTTCGATGGGAATCTCGACACCCAAATCGCCGCGCGCGACCATGAGTCCATCCGCAACGTCGAGAATCTCATCGACATGATCCAGTGCCCCGGCGCGTTCAATCTTGGCGATGATGAAGGGATTGTAGTCGATTTCGGCGGCCGCTCTTCGGACCGCGCGAAGGTCTTCGGCGGTTTCCACGAAAGACTGGCTCACGGCGTCGAGGCCTTGTTCCGCGGCGAATCTCAGGCAGTTATGATCGTGAGGTGTAAAGGCGCTGATACCCAGATCGATGCGGGGCAGATTGAGGCCCTTGCGCGAGCGCAACTCGCCGCCCACCACAACCCGGCACCTTACGTCAAGGCCCTGCACGCGTTCAGCTTCAAGCTCGATCTGGCCATCGTTAAGGAACAACCGGTCGCCGGGCTTTACTACCTCGGTGAGCGGCGGGAAGCTCACGAAGACCCGCTCGATCCCGCCGACGATCTTTTCCGTCGTCAAAGTGAAGGCGTCGCCGGAATTCAGTTCGATCGGCTCCTGCGCCAATTGCCCGATTCTTATCTTGGGGCCGGGCAGGTCCGCCATGATGGATACCCTGCGTCCCGCCGCACGAGCGGCCTTGCGGATGTTTTCCACAACCCTCGCGTGCCCCTCGAAATCCCCGTGGGAGAAGTTCAGCCGGGCGATGTTCATCCCCGCCAGGATCATGCGCTGCAAAACATCCGGTGAGTCCGATGCCGGTCCGATGGTGCACACGATTTTTGTCTTATTGGCCGGAAGCCTCATTCGGTCTTCCTTTCCGTTCAATGAAAAGGCCCTGGCGGGCATAATCCGCCGGCCCAGTCCTCTGCGGCCGCCATGGAGGGACATCCATCCACGAAACTTCCCCCGCCCGTCCCGACGAACACGGCGAAGGCCCGCGCGAAAGAGACCGGCCCCGCGTTCATGCGGCATGAAAGCCTTGCCGTCGGAGCCCCTCCCCCAATTCCCAATTGAGCATACGATGTCACAGGATTCAAGGCAAAGAAGAAATCATTGCGCACGCGAGATGGCGGCCCGAAAAAGCGCCATCGGGCGCCGACCGGGAAGCGACTCCGCGTTCGATCGGGTCGCCACGGGTCCGTGATCGAATCGCGAAACCCCGTTGCACCGGCGACCCGGCGCACAAGGGTTGCTTCCCCGATGACCCGCGCCATTGCACGATACCGGCCCGGGAAACGGAGTTGGGTCCTTCCGGGACCCGTCCGACCTCGCTCAGGACGTCCCGGCGATCTTACCGGCGATTCTCAGCACTTCTTTCATGATCCGGGACTCGTCCAGGGTCAGGATTGTCCCGTTCGAGACCACCAGGCGGCCGTCGACCCAAACATGGCGGACGTCCCCCGCGCCGGCCGAATAAACCAGGTGGGAGATGGGGTCATAGAGAGGCGTGAGGTGGGGTTGATCGAGGTCGATGACGATCAGGTCCGCTTTCCCGCCCTCCTCGATACCGCCGGTTATCCCCTGGTGCGACAGAACGGCGCTGCCTCCGCGGGTGGCCATCCGGAGAACGGCCGCGGCCGAACAGGCCATCGGGTCCTTTCGAAACGCCTTGTGGCTCTTTGCAACCATGTCCATTTCGGAAAAGAGATCCAGGTCATTGTTGCTGGCACAACCATCGGTGCCCAAGCCGATTCGGACGCCCGCGGCGATCAGCTCCGGAACCGGAGCGATTCCCGAAGCGAGCTTCATGTTGCTTTCCTCGTTGTGGGAGACGCCCGCGCCCCGCGCAGCCAGGATATCGATTTCCTCCCGGTCCAGCCAGACGGCATGGGCGCAAAGGGTTCGGTCATCCAGGATGCCGAGGCGGTCCAGGTGATGGACGGGCCTGGTTCCGTACCTGTCGATCACCTGCTCCACCTCCGATGCCGTTTCGGAGAGGTGAATCTGAAACAGGATGCCGCTCTCCCGGCAGATGGATTTGACCCGCCGCAGGGTTTCCGGCCCGCAGGCGGATATCGAATGGCAGAACAATGAAGGTTGCAGGCGGCTCTCCCCCGGGGGGAAGGAACGCAGAAAAGCTTCGGCGCGCTCCGCGAACCGCGACGGATCGGGCTGGTCGGGAGTGGGAAAGTCCAGTATGCCCTGGCCGAGAACGGCGCGGATACCCGATTCCTGCGCCGCCCGCGCGGCTTCTTCCTCGAAGAAGTACCCGTCGCAAAATGTCGTCGTTCCGCCTTTGAGCATCTCGATGCACGACAGCAGCGTTCCGTAATGGACGAATTCCGGCGTCACATGTAAAGCCTCCGCCGGGAAAATGACCTCGGTGAGCCAGCGTTCCAGGGGAAGATCGCTGCCGAGACCCCGGAAGCAGCTCATGGCCGCGTGCCCGTGGGTGTTGATGAGACCGGGGGCGACGAGGCAGCCCTTGAGACACATTTCGTTGCGGCCTCTGAACCGTGACCGGATGTCCCGCGATGACCCGACCCCGAGCAGGGTGTCGCCCCCGATGGCGACCGCGCCCGATGGGATCGCGCTCATGGCTGCATCGCAGGTCAAAACCCAGTCCGCATCCGCAAGCAGCCAATCGACCTCGCGAGGTGGGGTCCCGTCGGGTTCATGGCTTGATCGTGCGGGCGATACCGCGGACACGTTGCATGACCTCGTCGACGTTGATGGTGAGCAGCTTGCGGTCCTCCATCACCAGGCGGCCGTGAATGACGGCGTGCCGCACGTCGGAGGATCGGGCGGCGTACACGAGATGGCTGATCGGGTTGTAGACCGGGACCAGGTGAGGTTTGCGAAAATCCACCACGATCAGGTCGGCGAGCCGTCCGGCGGAGAGCTCCCCGATCCGCCCCTCCATTCCCAGGGCCCTGGCCCCGCCGGCGGTGGCCATGCGGAGCACCGTTTCCGCCGGCATCGCAGTGGGATTCAGCGTGGCTGCCTTGTGCAGCTTGGCGCAGGTGTCCATCTCCCCGAAGAGATCCAGGTTGTTGTTGCTGGCGCAGCCGTCGGTTCCCAAGGCCACGTTCACTCCCCGCTCGAGCAGCTTCGGGACGGGGGCGACGCCCGAGGCCAGTTTCATGTTGCTCTCCGGATTGTGGACCACGTGGACCCCGCGTTCGGCGAGCAATTCCAAGTCGCGTTCGTCGAGGGCCACGCAGTGATCGGCCATGAGGTGCGGCCCGAGAAGCCCGATGTCCTCGAGGTGGGCAACGGGACGACGGCCATACCGGCTCAGGACCTGCTCCACTTCCGCCTCATTCTCGGACAGGTGGATAATGAGCGGAACGCGATGCCGGAGGGCGATGTCGTTGCAGCGGGCAAGAAGCGACGGCGAACAGGTATAGGGCGCATGAGGCTCCACGGCGATGCGGATGAGCGGGTCCTCTTTCCATCGCTCGATGAGCGATTCGGTAAAGCGGAGCCCGTTCTCGATCGGTCCGTAGTGCGGAGAGGGAAAATCGTAGAGAACTTCTCCTACCACGGCGCGCATGCCGGCGGTCCGGGCTGCTTCAGCCACCTTGTGCTCGAACAGGTACATGTCGCAGAACGTTGTAGTGCCCGAACGGATCATCTCGGCGCAGGCGAGCAAGGTCCCCCAGTAGACCCATTCTTCGGTGAGCTTGGCTTCGGCGGGGAAGATATGCTGCTGAAGCCACTCCATCAGGGGGAGATCGTCCGCCAGCCCTCGAAAGAGAGTCATTGCCGCGTGTGTGTGTGCGTTGATCAGTCCGGGCAACACCACGCAGCCTCCGACGTCCAGGGTTCGCGCCGCCCGGAAGTCTGCCGCAACCCGCTCCGCCGGTCCGACGGCGGCGATTTGCCCGTTCAGAATTGCGACCGCGCCGGGATCGAAACGGCGTCCGTCCGGGTCGAGGGTAAGCACCATGCCGTTGACGAGCAGGAGGTCGGCTCGCGAGGATCCCGGGTCGACGAGTGTTTCGGATGAATTCATGATGCGTCCGGATTGTCTGGGTGAATGTCCGTTGCGCGGGAGGAACGCGGGGTTTTCATCCCGAAAGCCTCACGCTACAGTCTCCCGATGGTTCCTGCCAGCAAACGGGTCAGCGCGGGACCCGCCTTCCGGGCAGTGGCGATGATCTCTTCCAGAATCGCCGGTTGGTAATGATCGGGGAGGTTCACATTGGTGATCACGGCGATGCCCAGGGTTTCGAGCCCGGCGTGGACCGCCGTGATGACTTCCATGACCATGGACATTCCCACCGCATCGGCGCCCGCCGCCTTCAGGAGTCGCGTTTCCGCCGCAGTTTCCAGGCTCGGTCCGAGCACGCCGACATACACTCCACGCCGCACCGGGATCTTTTCCTCGACGGCGGTATCCAAGGCCAATGCCTGGAGTCTCCTGCCGTAGGGTTCGGTCATGTCCGGAAACCGCGGACCCCATTCGTCCGCGTTGGGACCGATCAACGGGTTGTGACCCGTGAGGTTGATGTGGTCGGAAACGACCATGAGGTCGCCCGCATCGAAGAGGGGGTTGAGTCCGCCGGCGGCGCTGCAGACGACGAGAATCTCAGCCCTGAGTGCTTTCATCACGCGGATGGGGAAGGCAATCTGCCGCGGCGAATACCCTTCATAAAGGTGGAACCGTCCCTGCATGACCAATACGGGCTGTCCCATCCATCGTCCGCACACGAGGCGTCCCTCGTGCCCGGTGACGGTGCTGACCGGGTAGTGCGGTATTTCATGATAGGAGATCGTCCCGGCCGATTCGATGCATTCCGCGGCTCCACCCAGGCCGGTGCCGAGAACCATGCCGATCCGCGGCGTCAAATCGATGTGAGACCGGATGTACGCCGCCGCCTCGTCGACGTTTCTGCGATACCCTTCCATGTTCTCCCCCGTGGTCGCGGCCCATCCGACGGAACCGGCACTTTCGCCGGGGCCGCGACGCGATCCATGTCCATTCCCGGGAACGCACAATCCCCCCGGCCTTCAAATATTCCGAGACAATTGACACAAGCACCGCGATTTGTAAAGATCACTCGTCATGGTAAAGTTCGCGTTTTGTGTGGATTTCTCTTTTCTTTCACTCTCAAGGCGGTGCCGGGAGCAATCGAAGCCCGAAACATTCTATGAATTCGTCCTGTCGCACGAAAAAGCCCGTTCGAGAATTGCATTCCGGCCGTGATGAGCCCTTTTCTCCGATCCGGTATCCCTCCGATCTCCCGATTGTCGAGCACAGGGAGGAGATCCTGAGGGCGGTCGCCGAGAACCAGGTAGTGGTCATCACGGGGGAGACCGGGTCGGGCAAGAGCACCCAGATACCGAAGATGTGCCTGGAAGCGGGACGCGGCGCTCGGGGCATGATCGGCTGCACGCAGCCGCGCCGCATTGCGGCCGTTACGCTTGCGGACAGGGTATCCGAAGAGCTGGCGGAAACGAGACCCCGGTGGGTGGGGTACAAGATCCGTTTTCAGGACCGATCGACGCGCTCCACGCGGATAAAGTTCATGACGGACGGAATTCTCCTGGCGGAAGCCCAGTCCGACCGTCATTTTCGCGCCTACGACACGCTCGTCATCGATGAGGCCCACGAACGAACGCTCAACATCGATTTTCTCCTCGGACTCATCAAAAGAATCCTGCCCCGGAGACCGGAGCTCAAGGTCATCATCACTTCAGCCACCATCGATCCGGGGAAATTTTCGAAGGCTTTCCAGGATGCTCCGATCATCGAGGTTTCGGGCCGCACCTATCCCGTCGATGTCCGGTACCGGCCTCCTGCGAACGGAGAGGGCCCGGAAGCGGACGCCGAGGACATCACCCATATCGACCAGGCCGTCGCCGCAACCGATGAGTTGAAAGGCAGCGGGCAGGAAGGGCGTCGGGGGGACATTCTCGTGTTCATGCCGACCGAGAGCGACATTCGGGAAACCGTCCAGCGCCTCGATGAAAAACGCTATTTCAACACGGCGGTGATACCGCTTTTCGGGCGCATGGCGGCCGCGGATCAGAAGAGAGTCTTTCTGCCGACGACCGAAGACAAGATCATCGTGGCGACGAACGTGGCGGAGACCTCCATCACAATCCCCCGGATCAAATACGTGATCGACACCGGGCTGGCCCGCGTCTCCCAGTACAACACCCGATCCCGGACGCAGAGCCTTCCGGTGGCTCGGGTATCCCGCGCGAGCGCGGACCAGCGCAAAGGGCGTTGCGGTCGTGTGGAGGCGGGGGTCTGCATCCGTCTCTACTCCGTTGAGGATTATCTTGCCCGGCCTCTCTACACGGCGCCGGAAATCCTGAGGTCGAACCTGGCCGAGGTCATCCTGAGGATGCTGTTTCTGCGGCTGGGCAGCATCCAGGAGTTTCCTTTCCTCGATCCGCCTTCACCGTCCGCCGTCAAGGACGGATTCGCCGTGCTCAGGGAATTGGGGGCGGTGGATGAGCACCGCAGGTTGACGGCCATGGGAAGAGTCATGGCACGCCTGCCCCTGGACCCGAGACTTTCCCGGATGCTGCTTCAGGCCCGTGAGGAAGGGGCGGTGACGGAACTGACCATCCTCGCGGCGGCACTGAGTGTCCAGGACCCACGGGAAAGGCCCCTGGACAAGGAAACCCAGGCGGACCAGGCGCACGCCGTCTTCCGGGATGCGCGGTCCGATTTCGTGACGTTGCTCAAGATATGGGAAAAATGCTGGCCGAGGTGTGAAGCCGCGATCGCATCGTCCGAAGCCCGGCCGCAGGACCCTGATCGGGGCGCCGCCGCGAACGGTCCCACCCGGGACGAGGTCGTCCCGGGCATCCGCGGGGAGAATCGGCTCGTCCGCTATGCATCCCGCAGCCAGAGCCAATTGCGTAAGTTCTGTCGGGAACATTTCCTCTCGTATCGGAGAATGCGGGAATGGCGGGATGTGTGGGAGGAAATCCGGGAAATCCTCGAAGAAATGGGCGGTTTTCCGGAGAACTCCGATCCCGCCGGCTACGAAGCCATTCACCGATCCGTGGTGAGCGGGTACCTGAGCCACATCGCCATGCGCAAGGAAAAGAATATCTACACCGGGACAAAGAATCGCCAGGTGATGCTCTTTCCAGGTTCGGGTCTTTTCAACCGCGGGGGCGCCTGGGTGACGGCGGCGGAAGTGGTGCAGACCACGAGGCTTTTTGCGCGCATGGCGGCCAATGTCGATCCGGAGTGGCTCGAACGGCTGGGCCGGCACCTGTGCCGCTCCACCGTCTTCGAGCCCCACTGGGAGAGGAAGCGCGGCCAGGTGACGGCCTTCGAACGCGTGACGCTGTACGGCCTGCCCGTGGTGGACAGGCGGAAGGTGAACTTCGGCGCGGTCCGACCCGCGGAAGCCCGGGATATTTTCATTCGCAGCGCTCTGATCGAGTACGACGTGCCGAAACCCTATGGTTTTCTCGATCACAACCGGGACCTGGTCCGGCAGATCGAGGAGCTCGAGAGCAAGACCCGCAGGCGCGACCTGCTGGTGGACGAAGAAACCGTCTTCCGCTTCTATGACCGGCGATTGCCGGCAATATGCGAGCTGCGCTCACTGGACAAGTGGATCAAGGATCACGGTGGGGACCATTTTCTGCGCATGACCGAATCGGATCTCCTTCGGAGCGAGCCGGATTTCGGAGAACTGGAGTTGTTCCCGGACCGGTTGAAACTCGAGGACGTCGAACTCCCTCTTCGGTACGCGTTTCGGCCCGGAGAGGAAGACGACGGCATATCGGCGACCGTTCCGGTTCACGTGCTCCCGCGGCTTCCCCCGCAGTCGTTCGAGTGGCTCGTCCCGGGCATGCTTGCGGAGAAGCTGGCGATCCTGCTCAAGGGGCTCCCCAAGAGTCAGCGCAGGCAACTCGTTCCGGTCGGCGAGACAGCGGCCAGGCTGATCGAAATGCTGCGCCGGCGGAGCGGCGATTTCTACGAGCAGTTGAGTCTGTGCGTGCGCGAGTTGGTAGGAGTCTCAGTGCCCGTCGACCAGTGGCGGCGCATCGACCTGCCCGCGCATCTGCGGATGCGCCTGGAAGTCACAGGCCCGGAAGGAAATCTGCTGGGAGTCGGACGCGACTTGCTCGAGCTGAAGAGCCTGGCGGTGGAGAAGCACGAAGACCGGCTCTGGGAACAGGCACGGGCCGCATGGGAACGGGAAGGGCTGACCTCCTGGAGCTTCGGCGAATTGCCGGAGCGGATCCCAATCGGTGAGGATGCTCTCGGCCTGACGCGGTACGCATACCCGGGGCTTGTCGCCGAAGGGCAAACGGCAGCCGTTCGGCTGTACGCCGAACCGGAAGAAGCCGCCCGGGCGAGCGCCGGGGGCCTTCGCCTCCTGTTTGAGCTGACCTTCGGAGATGAATTGAAGTATTTCAGGCGAGACTGGACGTTTTCGAAGAAGACGGCCTCGATGCTTTTCTTCATGGGCGGTCGGGAGGAAGCGGTTCGATGCCTTCATGACTATATTTTGAGGGAACTCTTCGAGCTCGATGCACCCGGGCTTCCAAGCTACGGACGATTCTACGACGTCGTTCGACGTTTGACGGGCAGGCTCGGGGCCGCCGCCAGGGCGCTGCTCGACGAGGTGGAGGCGGTGATCGGCGAAAGGGAGTCGACCCGCTCCGAGATCGAGCGTTACAAACGCATGGCCGAAGCGAACCCGGCAGCCGTGAGGTGCCTCCTCGGACTGAGCCGCGAGCTGGTGACCCTGGTGCCGGGGAATTTCCTGGTTCAATCCGGGAGCGACCGCATGCGGGAATTGCCCCGTTATTTGAAGGCCTTGAGGTTGAGAGCCGAGCGGGCTTACGCCGCTCCCGAAAAAGACCGCCTGAAAGCGGGGCAGATTGCCCCGTACGAAAAGCATCTCGAGGAAATGCGGACCCGGATTTCAGAGCATTCCGAAGAATCGCCGCGGAGGCTGTACGAAGAATACCGGACGATGCTCGAGGAGTTCAAGATCAGCCTGTTTGCGCCCGAAATCAAGACCCGATTTCGGATATCCGCCAAGCGCCTCGATGAGAAACTGGAGGAATGGAAGCCGTGGAAGGCCGTGGATTGAACAACCTGTTGCCCGCGGACGGCTCCGATGCCCTGCAGTCCCGGATCGTCGAACACCTGTACTGCCGGTGCGGCTGTGAATCGCTGTTCGACGAGGAATCCTGCGGCAGCAAGGTGCGGACGTCCACGGTAATGCTTCTGCTGGGCCTCCAGGTCGTGGAAAAAGGTCGTCCCGCAGAGGTCTGCGTCATACTCAACAAACGGTCCCAGCAGGTGCGCCAACCCGGAGACCTCTGCTGTCCCGGGGGCACGATCGAGCGCAAACTGGATCCCTACATCGCCAGGTTATTGGAATTGCCCTTTTCGCCGCTGTCGAGGTGGCCGTACTGGTCCGACTTCCATCGCAGGCAGCCTCTGGAAGCTCGCCTTCTGTCCGTGCTCCTGGCCACCGGCCTGCGCGAAGGCTGGGAGGAGATGCGGCTGAATCCTCTCGCTCTCAAGTTCCTGGGGCCTTTGCCGTCGCAGTGCCTGCTGCTGTTCCGCCGCGTCATCCATCCCATGGTCGCCTGGGTTTCCCGGCAGAGAAGATTTGCACCGAGTTGGGAGGTGGAACGCGTGGTTTCGATTCCCCTGCGACACCTCCTCAATCCTTCCTTTTACGGGTGCTACCGCCTCCACGTGCCTCCCCGGCTCGAATGGAGGTTCAACGGGCCGAGGCACGACTTTCCCTGCTTTCTCTATGCTTCGGAACACGGTACGGAGATGCTCTGGGGGGTGACCTACCGGATCGTCACGCTTCTCATGGAGATCGCCTTCGGATTTCAGCCCCCGGAGTTGAGCGCGCTGCCAGTCATCCCCGGGCATCTCACCGACGCTTACGTGACCGGCAAGTCGGGCAAGGCCGCGGGAAACCGACGGAGCGGCGTGACTCGGCCCTCGCCGGATGGAGCTTCAGACGGGCGCGGCTTGTCCGCGGATGGGCGAAGGTGAATGTGAGCGAAGCATTGAACGGTCTGATCCGAACAAAAAAAGTTAGCCAAAATCAAAACTTGCATTATATTATCTTTAGGATACCTCTCATCTCAATCAGTACGCTGAATTACGGTTTCCCCGCGAAGATCCGCAAAGCAGTGCTGTCGCGCGTTCGAAAGGTTTTCCACATCCCGTCGTCAAGTCGGTTCTTTGAAATTTTGTTGTCGCATCACAGTGCGTTCCCGCCGCCGTGCTCGTTTGCGCCGAGCGATGGTGCGGGAGTGTTTTCCCCCTGTTTGCGTCCGTCTTTTCTCTTGCACCGGCAAACGGATCTTTGCCGGGCGTCTTGAAATCCATCCGCGAACCTCCACCTCCTGCCCGGCCGCATTGTGCCGGGATACCCTCCAAAGCCGTCAGTCACCGCCCCTTTACCGTCGGCGGCTCGAAGTGAGCCTCAAGAAGATTACGCTTCAGCCAAGGAACTTGAGATCGATCGGTTTCGTTTCCGTGAACATGTTCCGCTGATTTCCGGAATTGCGCCGCCGTCCGAGTTGAGTGCAATTGGCGCTTACTCTCACCGCTTTTGCCCAATCGAATTCGCCGGATTCACATTCGTGGTGAAACGACCGCCTCAGCTCCAACGGATCGTAAGGATCGGGGTATGTCGTTGTTTCCGATTTTTCGTCAGCCTCGTTCTTCATCGAGATGCTCAACGCCCGCTCCTCCTTCCGCCGTTTGAGACGCATTCTATTTTCAGTCATGAAATCCATCGTGGAGAGCACATGCTCGTGTCCCAGTTCCAGAGACGAACAAACCGGGGATGAGACCTCCTGCACTCCGCTCCATGCAGGATCGACGGTCCAGTGCGGGCCGCCGGCACATGAGCCCGTTGCGATCACGCCGGGATTGCGGGGCAAATTCTTCAAAGGTTTTCACGTATTTTCCGGAGCGGGTTCGGTGCTGCAGGGACCGAGAGAAGGACAGCACACCAGGAATGCAAAGGCATGACAGAAAGGAGGGATAGCCATGAGAGACCTGAAGGCAGGAACCGTTATGGTAAAACCCGTTGTCAGTGCCAGGGAAGACACCCTGGCCCGGGATGTCGCTCTGCAGCTTCTCAGCGGGCACTACACCGGAATGCCGGTAACGGATGCTGAGGGCAAGGTCGTCGGGGTCGTGAGCGAGTTCGACCTGTTGGAGGCGATCTTTGCGGGCAGGAATCTGGCCCAGACCAAGGTTTCGCATTTGATGAGCAAGAATGCGATCACTGCTGACGTCAACACGCCGATCAGCGCGATTCTCACCATCATGAAGGAGCAGAACATCATCCGGCTCCCCATCACGGAAGGAGGAAAACTGGTGGGGATAGTCGCCAGGCACGACATCCTGAGGAGTCAAATCGATCCCGCGCTTTTCGTGCTCTGAGCACGTCGGCGCGGCTTTGGGAAAAGAATGTGGAGGCCGGAGACTCATCCCGCATTCACGGGACAGGGGACACGATCATGGGGATTTCGGGAAGCCGCCCTTTCACTCATGCCGGCGCCTCGCCGAGGGGACATTGTGGGGGAGGTGACGGTGGGGCATGTCCGTCAACAATCCTGGCCGGCCCCCCTGGGGAACGAGGAACTCCCGGGAATGGTTTCGGCCTGGATTTTCGACCCGGCAAGGGAATGAATCTCCGGCGGAAGAGAAAAGCGACGTGCCGCGAGGAGTTCTGCTTTTGCGGAATCCGGCTATTAGTTACCGCAACCAAATGAATTTGGAGGTGGCATATGGCAGCGAGTGCAGGACCAACTGCGGTTGAGAGAAAAAAGTTGAAGGCGGTCAGGATTGACAGACCTAGACTGCCCAGTCAGATCCCCATGGAAGAATTGCCGTACTATGCTACGGCGTCGCAATCCGCTGTTCCGAAGGCGAAAAAAGTAGTTGAAGCAAAGGGGGTAAAGCCGATCACCTACAAGTGGGACGCCCTCACGGATGAGCAGCGAAAGGCGGTCGAGAAGGTTTGGAAACTGGAAGAACTTACCCCCGAAGAAGAGAAGATGCTCCCGTACGAGGAGTGGGCCCGTTACATCTTTGATCCCAGGCGGAGGTTCAGGAAACCTGAAGCACTGGACGGAGTGAGAGTGCTGGAGCTCTGCCGGCCGGACTGGTGGTCACTGGCCCTTCAGGTCGGAGTATCCTTTCTGGCGGAACACGGCGCAGAGGTCATCAAGGTTGAGGATCCCAAGAAGGGCGATCCTTTACGCTGGGTCGGCCCCTCGGAGGAGGAGGGGGGTGCCGTAAAGGCGGAGGGCGAGAATTACCCTCCCCACGGGTCCGCTCTTTTTGCCCTGGTTGAGACCCGCAACCGCTACTGCGTCAGTGTGGATATCACCACGGCCAAAGGCCGGGAAATCGTCAAGATGCTCGCCGGGCGGGCAGATGTCGTGCTGGAGAATTATGATCCCGGCTATCTTGATTCCCTCGGCATTGGCTACCGACAGCTCAGGAAGATCAACCCCCGCCTGATTTATGCCGCGGTGACCGGCTTCGGCTCCTTTGGGGCCGACTCCTGGCGAAAGCCCTTTGAATCGGGCATCCAGGTGATGACCACGGTCCCTTCCTTTGCCGGTCCCTTCGACATGTCCAAGCCCACCCTGGAAGAGGCGCAAGAGGCCGGGTACCTGCCTTCCCGGGCCGGGTGGCCGCTGGGCTTCTACACCGGCGGAGTCAGCACCGCCGTGGGTGTCGCCGCCGCCCTCTACTATCGTGAGAAGACCGGAAAGGGACAGATGGTCGACGTGGCAAGCTATGCTCACTGCCTGCGCTGGTGTGACTGCAGTTTCCCCTGGTACTCCATGACGGGGAATATCAGGCGGCAATTCGGCAACTGTGATTTTGAAATCAACCCTTACGGCCTCCACCGGGCCAAACCTGATGAATTCGGAGACAGGTTCAGTATCGTTGCCGCAATCGGTCCCGTCTGGCCGCGACTGTGTGAATGCATGGGAACGGAGAACATGAAGAAATGGGAGACGGAACTCCCCATGAATTCGGATCGTATAACGTGGAAGGCGCAGGTTGAGATCAACGGGGAAATCGACAAATGGACCGCGGAGCATACCCTTGCCGAGATTGATCAGATGGCCATGAAGCATGGATTTGCCGGCGCCGGTTGCAGGAATATCAAAGAGATTGCCAACGATCCCCACTTCCTGGACAGGGCTTCGGTGGAAGAAATCGACGACCCGCTCTACGGGAGAATACTGGTCCAGGGCTGCCGTCCCAACTTCCACTTCACCCAGGCCAGGATCAAATGGCTCAATAAGCCCATGGGGTGGGACAACGAGGAAATCCTGCGGAAGTATTGCGGCCTGTATAGATCGGATCTGGAGCAACTGACGGCCGAAGGGGTGATTGGCAGGAAGGGAGGAGGGTATTGACATGGGACTGTCACCACAATCGAAGTTCAAGAAGGATGTGCCTCCCGAGCAGATGGAGGCGGTACTCTATGATTTCGAACAGCTCAGCCCCGCTCAGAAAGCCCTCGTGATGAAGGCCAGGAGAGGCGAAGACTTGACTGAAGAGGAAGAGGACACCCTTCCCTACGAGGAGTTCTGCCGGTACACGTTCCATCGCAAGCGGGTGTACAAGAAGGACAAAATCCTCGACGGCATCCGCGTGGTTGACTTCACGACCCTCATCCTTGGTCCTTCTCACTGTGCCATGCTGGCCGAGATGGGAGCGGAAGTGATCAAACTGGAACTCCCCGGCCGAGGCGACACCATGCGCGCCCTGGCTCCTCCCAGGGATATGGGCGGTTTCCCCATGTGGTCCGAAGAAAAGACCGGCACCAAGGCGACCGGTGTGCTGGGCAAGGGGGTCGTCGCGGAAACGGACGTTGCCATGGCGGGCGGTCTTGGGTGGACGGACTGTGCGAAAAACAAGCTGCATACCTGCATGGATATCCATCCGGGAGAAGGCGGAACCATCTTCAAAGCGCTGTGCAAGAGGGCGGACATCTTCGTGGAGAATGTCCGAGGCGGCACGTTGGACCGGTGGGACGAAGGCTACAAGCAGCTCAAGGAGATCAATCCGAAACTCATTTACCTCACCTCCAACGGACCGGGGCAGTGGGGCCGCGAGGATTTGGTGCGCGCGTCCTACGATATTCTTGCCCAATCCATGGGTGGGAGCGTCTTCATCAGCGGCCATGACCCCGGAGATCAGATGAAGATTCCCATCTGGGTGGCCGACTATCTGGGCGGCACTTTCGGGCTTTTTGCCACCTTGCTGGCACTTTTTGCCCGCGAGAAATACGGTGTGGGACAAATGATCGAGAACTCCCAGGTGGAGAATATCACCCGCGCCCTCGGCCCGGGTGTGGTCTGGTACAGTCTGACCGGCCACATCCAGACCCGCTGGGGGAACCGATTCCGTTGGATCTGCCCGGATTGTATTGTGAAGGCGAAGGACGGGTTCATTGCCATCGGCGCCGATGATGAGGCTTTCAAGACACTCTGCAACACCATTGGCGGCAACGCCATGGCACTTCCCGGGAAATACCCCACCAACATGGAACGGGTGAAGCTGGAGGCCCAGGAAGAGATCTATGAGGCGATTGAAACTTGGGCGGAGCAACACACGGTCGATGAAATTGACAACCTCGGCAGACAGCACGGCTTTGGCGTCTGTCCCGTGATGAACGCCAAGGATGCCTGCGAGAGGCCCCACTATCGCGAAAGAGGAGAGATCGAATACGTCGAAGATCCCTGGTACGGCCCCATGGATATTCAGGGCTGCTTCCCTCTGCTCTCTGAGGCTCCGAGCTACACCGAGTTTGGCGGCAAGCCGATTGGATGGGATACGGAGTACGTGCTGCGCCGGTTCATGGGCTATGACACCGAAAAGATTCTGGAACTCGAGAGGCAGCACGAGATCGGCAAAGTAGCGGGTGCCGAAGGTCGGCGCACCGCCTGGCCGAAAAAGACGGAATAGAAGACGGGGAGGACTGTCCGGGTCACGGAGGCAGTCCGCTCCGACCGAGGCGTTTGAACGTCGAAATAGAGCCCGGTCGCCGGCCGTGCCGACCGAGCTTCAGAACAACGAACACGGATCGAAGCAAGCCTGCGGGGAACGGCCTTTCCTCACGGGCCGGATAAGGCGGGGGAGCGAAGCGTGCCCTGCCCCCCCGCTGACGGAAGCGCTGCGTATGGAAAAGCTGGTCAACACATGGGGCGTATGCGAATTCGCCGAAATGAGCCACGACCCGTGGAGAAGATGGGATGCGAGTTGCAAGGCGTTTCGTCCCGGCGAGGTCCGCAGGGTGGGGGCCATCGGGCAGTGCTGCGCCAATTGCGTCTATTGGCTGGCTCCGGATGAGAGCCCCGAGCCCGAGGACCGGTAGCGGATGCGGTGAACAGCGGGGAGTCCGCATGATCCGGGAACGGGGACATTCCGCATACGGTTCACTTCGGCCGGACCGGCAGTTCCGTGCGGTCAGTCACGCAAAAGGGCGATGATCGTCGGTTCCCAACCGCACGCATCGGTCTTCGATCTCTTCTCTCTTCTTTTGAAGCTCTATACACTCTCGATCATGGCAAAAATCTGGGCGTCATCGAAGCCCTTCAGGCGGATGGCACCGGAGCGGCAGGAAGCGGCGCATAGTCCACAGCCCTTGCACAGAGCAGGATTGATCTCCGCCTTGCCGGCGTCTCTTCCCGATTCCATAAAGCGAGGCGCGGAAAAAGGACAAATGTTCACACAGACTCCGCAACCGCTGCAAACGTTCGGATTGCTCGAAGCCACAGTGCCGCTCAGCGCTAGACTGTCGCGGGCCAGGAGAATGGCGGCGCGGGCGGCGGCCGCCTGAGCTTGGGCAATGCTCTCATCAATGGATTTGGGATAATGCGCGAGGCCGCAAACGTAGACCCCGTCAGTGGCAAAATCCACCGGCCGCAGCTTGGCGTGGGCTTCGAGGAAGAAGTTTTCGGCCGTCACGGGAATCTTGAAGAACTGGGAGAGCTGGCGGGCTTCATTGGGAATGACGGCGCTCGCCAACACCATGAGATCCGCCGACAATACCACCTGCCGCTGGAGAATCGGGTCGAAGACCGTCACGCGCAGCCTTTCCTCACGCTTTTCCACCAGCGGCTTGTTTTCGAGAGTATACCGGACAAAGAGCACCCCCGCCCGGCGCGCCTCCTGGTAGAGCAATTCCCGCTCGCCGTAGGTGCGCAGGTCCCGGTAGAGTACGAAGACATCCATGGCTGGATTGAGACGCTTGAGCTCGAGCGCGCTTTCCACCGTGTGGGTGCAACAAACCCGGCTGCAATAGGGCCGTTCCGGCTCACGCGAACCCACGCACTGAATGAAAACGGCGGATTCCACGGAGCTCAATAAGGGATCCCGAGCGGTGAAACGTTCGTCCAGTTCCTGATGGGTGAGCACTCTTGGGTCCTGCCCGTAGAGGTAACCTTCAGGCCGATGCTCCTTTCCCCCCGTGGCGATGATCGCCACCCCGTGTTCCACCGTGACCGGATCGGCGCTGTTTCCGAGAGTCGACCGGAAATTTCCCACAAAGCCTTCCACCTGGGTGACGGTACTGGCGAGGTGGACGGTGACGCGGGGATGATGCAGGACGGTTTGTGCGAGATCGTCTACGAAACGCCGGATGTCCTCGCCGCGCCAGGTCTTGAACAGGCTGCGTGCCTGGCCGCCAAGCTGAGCGTCACGTTCGGCCAGGTGCACGGGATATCCGAGATCGGCAAGAGCGCGTGCGGCTACCATGCCTGCCACTCCCCCCCCAATGACCAGAGCGCCCCGGGTAATGCTGAGACGAGGTTCCTCGAGCGGTTCCAGAAGGGCGGCTTTGGCAACCGCCATGCGTACGAGGTCCTTGGCCTTTTGCGTGGCCCGAACGGGATCGCCCTGGTGGACCCACGAGTCGTGGTTGCGGATGTTGGCCATCTCGAACAGGTACTTGTTCCGCCCGGCGCTCACCAGGGTTTCCCGGAACAGCGGTTCGTGGGTGCTGGGCGTGCAGGCCGCAACGATGACGCGGTTGATGCCTTGTTCCTTGATGACCTGGCACATCTTGACCTGGGTATCCTGGGAACAGGTGTAAAGGTTGTCTTCCACGTAGACGACGTGTGGAAGACCCTTCGCGTATTCCCGGACGGCGGGGACATCCACCACGCCTCCGATATTGATGCCGCACTGGCAGACAAAGACGCCGATACGCGGAGGCTCCCCTCTGACGTCCACCTCGACGGGCTTTTCCGGAACCGCGGCTTGAGTCCATCGGGCTTCGCTCAGAAGGGTACTCGAAGCCGCCACGGCGGCGGAGGCCTCCATAACCGATTGCGGGATGTCCTTGGGCCCCTGAAAGGTGCCGCAAACATAAATGCCCTCGCGCGAGGTCTCCACCGGGGCAAAGCTGGTGGTGCGCGCAAAGCGGTTTTCATTGATCTCGATTCCCAGGCGTTGCGCCAGAGCGATGGTTTCGCGCCCCACTTCGAAACCGACCGAGAGGACCACCATGTTGAAGATTTCTTCCTCGATGCTTCCGGACTCGGTGCCGTAAGCAATGCTGAGGTCTCCATTGCCAACCGGTGTTACCGAATGGACCCGCGAGCGAATGAAGCGTACCCCGTGCTCGTCCCGGGCGCGGTTGTAGAAATGCTCGAAATCCTTTCCGTAGGTTCGCATGTCCATGAAGAAGATGGCCGTGTCCAACTTCCCCTGTGCATGCTCCATGGCGATAACCGCTTCTTTGATCGCATACATGCAGCACACGCCGGAACAATAAGCGTTGTCGCAATGCTGCAGATCGCGTGATCCCACGCACTGGAGCCAGGCGATCCTGGTTGGTTCTTCACGGTCGTAAGGACGCATGAGATGGCCGCGGTAAGGTCCCGAAGCACTGAGGATCCGTTCGAATTCGAGGCTGGTGACCACGTTGGGGTGGTCGCGGTAGGGATAAGCATCCATGTTGGAAGGGTCGAAGACTTCATTGCCGGGAGCCAGGATCACCGCTCCTACTTCGAGCGCGGTACGACGGGGCTGGTCGTCGTAGCGAACGGCTTGCGCCAGACAGACCTTTTCGCACAGACCGCAGCCGAGACAGCTTGCCCGGTCAATGCCGTACCCCCGGGGAATGGCCTGGGGATAGCGCATGAAGGTGGCTTCCCGGCGATCGATCCCCTGGTTGAATTCATTGATGGCGCTGGCGGGGCATACCTGGCGGCACTGCCCGCAGGCCGTGCACCGTTCGAGATCGATGAACCGCGGCTGAGTGGCGAGGGTCGGTTTGAAGCAACCGGCCTTGCCTTCGAGTGCTTCCACCTCCGAACCGGGATAAATGCGGATGTTGGGATGACGCCCGACCTCAACCAGTTTCGGGGAGATGATACACATGGCACAGTCGTTGGTGGGGAAGGTCTTGTCCAGTTGAGACATGATCCCGCCGATGGCCGGGGAGCGATCCGCCAGATGGACCAGATACCCCGAATCCGCCAGGTCCAACGAGGCCTGCATCCCCGCCACTCCTGCTCCCACTACCAGTACCGCACCAATTGCCCCTGTTTTTACATCGCTCATGGCAATCACGACTCCTTGACCTCCGGGTTCTCCGCCGCAGGCCCCACAACAGCACTGTCCCGCGACAATGCCGGATTAACGAATCTCAAGACCGGATCGGTTTGGAACGCAATACCTCAACGCCTGCCTCGCGCGTGTCTTCAAGGTGAAAGCGCCTCCACGCGCCGGAAGAACCGGAAGCCCGGATGGGTTCCAAGGCTCGGGGTTGGGAACCGGCTCGGCTGATTCCTGTCGCCGCGTTCCCCATCCGTTTACAAACCAAGGCGCACAAATTGGGGGGTTGTCCCCTCGTAATGATGCAGGTCCACCAACCCCGCCCGCTCCACCTCGCTCAGGAGCAAGGATATTTCGTAGACTCCCAGCCCGCTCCTGGCGGCGATCTGGCGAACGGAAAGCGGACCCTCGCGGAGGCATTCCAGGATGAGAGCTTTCCGATATTCCTCGCGGACCGCCGTTGCCTTCACCTGTCGGTATTCTCCCAAGTCGAGAGCTTCGCCGTAAACATTCTTCCCTTCGGTGAGCGGCCGCTCCATACCTAGGAGCCACCTCAAGCGGGGAGCCGTGAGGGCACCTTCAAGGGCTGAGAGGACCAGCGCCTGCCGTTTGGCGTCGAAGGGACCGAGCGTCCGCGTCAACTCGCTCAACTCCTTCACAAACTGAGCGAACTGCTGTCCTTCAGCGGCGCTCACCCACCTCAACTGGGCCCGCTCAGCACCGATCCCGGAGAGCTCAAACAACTCCCGAATCATTGCCATGCGCTGTTCCGTGAAAAGGTTCCCGTCGAGATAATGGCAGTCCCCGATGTGGCACCCGAACACGGCCACAGCGTCAAATCCGCTCCGGAGACCCTCCACGATGAAAACGGGATCCACCCGGCCCGAACACATGGTGCGCACCACGCGAATGGTCGGTGGATACTGAAAACGGGAAACGCCTGCCAGGTCCGCTCCGGCGTAAGAACACCAGTTGCATAGAAAAGCCAGGATCTTCGGTTCGAAAGAATCGGTCATGGTTCATTTCCTTTAAGTCAAAGCTGAGCCTCTCACATCATTTCTCTTCTTCCACTATCGACGCCCAACCCCTCCCACCGGGCTTGCGCTGCTTCCACCACCCCGGGAGATCTCCTCGGGGCCAAGCGCCGATCGCCGGGCTCTCCCGCACCGGCTGCCGTCGCCGGCACCCCGGCAGCCCCAGTGAGGACAAAAGCAAATGACGGGTTCATCAAGTCCTCCCGTGGCAATCTTCTTGGACGGGTCGATATTGCAGCATAAACGACCTCGAACCCCCGGCGCGGACACCTCGGCCGTTCGCTCCATGGGGCGCCGGCACGCATTACGAACTCGGCGATGCGGATATTCATTGCCGCAAGCCTGTATCATGCATGAGAGGGAACTCACGCCAACGTTCGCGCCGCGGCCTCCGACCCCACACCCGGGCAGCCGCCGTGCATCAGGCAGAGGCCGTCAGGACCGGTTCTCGTTCCTTCCCGTACCAGGACACTGGAGAGCACGGCTGATGAGTTGACCGCAAAGATTGGAACCGAGGAAAGGGGAGGGATCTTTCAGCCTTGCTCTGAACCTGCCGACCCCGGCAGGACCATCAAGCCACTTCACCCAAAGCCGAAAGACAATTGCATGGAAAAGCTCCAAACCAGGACAATCCCCGCGGCTCCAACAGAGGCTCGGGAGCGGCGGGAAGCAGTAGAATGTTCCGCTTGAGACGATCCGTCATAATCCGCGAAAAGCTTATAAAACCTTGGCTCCTTTGTACAATCAATAATATCGATGGATTTCCCGGCTTTTCATAGGAAGAAGACCCGGAAAATCCGGAACATGAAAAATAATGCGGTGGTTCTTTCATGTCTTTTCGTGAGGAAAACAGATTCGGGACAAGAGCGAGGTATTTTTGAGCGGACCATGCCGCATGGGGCCGCCGTGGATGGCCCCGGTCTTTCGTTGCAGCAGGTTCTCCAATGCCTCCCCGCGGGGAAGCTAGCCCAGGAAACTCAAGAGCTTCCGGTTGAAATGAGCGGCGCCTTCAATGTTGGACAGATGCAAAGCGCCGGGTATGACGAACAGCTCCGATCCCTCAATCTGCCGTTGAATGGTTTCGGCAGCGCTGACCGGCGTGCCTTCGTCTTTTTCTCCCACCATGATCAGGGTGGGCAGCTTCACCTTGGACAATTCCCCCGATAGATCGAACCGGCTGATGGCCCGGCAGCACCCCGTGTAACCGGGAACCGGCGTGCGAACGATCATGTTCCGGATGCGCTCGGTCACTTGCGGCTGCTCCCGGCGAAAGGCCTCGCTGAACCAGCGATCGAGGGTTTCCCGGGCGAGAGCGGTCATGCCTTGCGTTTCCGCCGTTCGGATGCGCTCTTCCCAGACGGGAGCCGTCTCGGAAGGCATGCGATTGCTGGTGTCGCAGAGAACGAGCCTGTCGAGCCGTTCCGGGTACCTGACGGCAAGGACCTGGCCGATCATGCCGCCCATTGAAAGGCCCACGAAATGGGTCCGCGCGATGCCCAGGTGGTCGAGCAGACCGACCGCGTCCGAGCTCAGCATCTCCATTGTGTAAGGGCCGGGCGGCGCCGAAGAACCCCCGTGTCCGCGCGTGTCCATGCGCAAGACCCGGTACGCGTCGCGCAGCGGCGGCAGCTGCAAATCCCACGATTCGAGAGCGGCGGCCAGGGAATGGCTGAAAGTCACCACCGGCGCTCCCGGAGGCCCCTCCATTTCGTAGCGGATCAGGACGTCGTTGACTCGAACCCGCATCGGTCTTTCCTCCTTCAGCCGTTCTTGAGCGACGCGCGCCGCCGCGGCTACCCTCGCAGGACGGCCACGGCCGTATCGTAGACGTCGTCGGGATCAAGGGGCTTCGTCATCGACCGGTCGGCCCCCGCTTCTTCCAGGCGCCGGTTTTCGTATTCCTGCCCTTCGGTGGTGAGCATCACGATGTGAACATCCTTCAGCCCGTACTGATTTCTCACGGCGTTGCAGACTTCGAGGCCGTTCATCTTGGGCATCAGGACGTCGAGGAAAACCAGTTCGGGCCGGTGCTGCCGAATTGCCTCCAGGGCTTCCATGCCGTTGCCGGCCAGGATCAGTTCCACGCCCTCGTCGGCAAGCTCCTGGAGCGTCTCTTCGAGCATCTCCCGTACCCGGGCGTCGTCATCTGCGATCAGGATCTTTGCCATTCCTTCATCCTCCTTCTTTCCGGACACCCTCGAAAGCCCTGCCGGACCGTGGGGCTGCGGGGGAATGCCCGGCGGGTTCCTTCGCTCCCGAACCGACGGGACCGCTCTCGATCGATGGAGCCGCCACGGCCCTTGAATACCGGGTTGAGGGGTAACGTGCGGCGAGAGGCGATCGAAGGTGGAGGGGGCTCCCTGTCGGCACGGGGAAAGAGCTCGCGCCAATGTGCGGCCTCATGTGAGAGACCGGACGTCATATCAGTACAAACATTACCACAGGATCGGGTCGAGTTGGAGGCAAACTTCGGGTTCCGGCGGGGGTGAGCGTTGAGCACGGCCGGGAAAGAGCAAGAGCGCCGACGACGGGCGCCTATGCGTTCCAGAGGGGTTCCCGGCCTACTCGCCCCGCCTTGGGGGCGGCCACCACGTAGGTGCCCAACATCATGTCGTGGAGCGACTGCCCCATGGGCCCACCGAAAAGAAAAAGATAGACGTCGAAAAGGCAGATTCCCAGGAAAGCGGCCGTCAAGGTGGCGTCGATCGCCGAGGCTCCCGTTTTGGGAGGGAGCGCCAGGACGGCCAGGCACGCAGGCAGGGCCGTGAACATGAACCTGACGACGGAGCGAACGAAGGAAAGCGGAAGGCCCTCTTGGTCGAGCACCTGGATCCCGGCGATGTATTTGCCGAAGGTCTGCCCCTTTCCCGGAGAGCTCTGAAGGATGCCGAAATACAGCGTTGCAAGCGCTCCAAAGAGCCCGAGCGCCGGCAACCCGGGGATTTGAAACGATGCGGGCAGCACGATGGTCATCGCGAAGGTGGCGCCTGCGACCAGGCCCATATCGAGTGCAAAGGCGACGATGCGCCTCCACGCGGAACCGGCTTTCCCCAGGTCGCTCCGCATGGGCTTTTTCGGCGCGGGAACACGCCTTTCCACGCGTTGAGGGGGAATCGGCCTGTCCGTGCCGCCTGCGCGAAACGGTTTGTTCATGTTGCCTGCCGGAGCCGGTTTGTCCCCGCCATGCGCGGAAAGAGGCTTATCCCGGACAGGCGCAGGGAGGGGCCTGACTGCGTCGGGCGCAGCCGTCATTTTGACGTTGCCGGGAACATGGGACTTCTCAACCGGAACGTTTCGGCTTGCGGCGTACGGCAAGGCCGCTTCCACACCGGGCGCCGGTTGTCCGGGATCGATGATGAGACGTGCGCCGCATTGCGTGCACTTGCCGGTAGCCTTCTTGCGGGGAACTCGGCCGTCTTTGATGTGGTGAACGGTCTCACACGTCGGGCAAACAATCCGCATACGATCCTCCGGGCGTCCGGGTTTGAATTGGGAGAATCGCAATCCGCTGCAATTGATCAACAGGGTTTGCGTCCTCCCGACGGAACGCCTTCCGGAATACTCCAGGCACTTATGTTGATACAAGTGGAACGCGGTCCAGGCGCTCAAATCTTTCCCAATCGCTTTCAACGATCAATCGGCTTTCCGAAAGAGGTTCTGAAATGCTTTTTCCAATATATTCACATCGAATACTCGGAAATCAATATCGGAATTCCGCCGAGAACAGCCTGATGTCATGATGTTCCTATAGACAAAGGATAGACGACAGATGACTTGAAGGGTCTTGATGCAAAAGGGAAAAAGGTTGAGTCCTTCCATACGTCAGGCTTTTTCGTACTGCGACGAAATTCTTGTGAGGGAACAGAAAAAAGAAGGGAGAAAAGTTCCCCGGGCACCTTCCGGGCCGTCAAAAGCAATCGGAGATTGCACGCGGCTGTGGTATGATTGCGAAAAGCCGGCAGGCCCGGATGTCCCGGGCGAAACCAATTCATACGGGGGAGTAAGGAAATGAGGCTTCTAACGGCCGTTATCGGTATCATGGTGCTTTGGGGACTTGCGCCGGCCGGACCGGCACGGGCATCCGGACCGGTGCCTCGCACCCTGACGGGCTGCGTCATTGGCGGGACGCTCTATTCGATTCACCGGGGATCCGCGGACCCCGCCGGGAAAAAGCAGGTGACCGTCTACCGGATCAATGTCCAGAAACTGAACCTTGCGCCTTACGAGGGAAAGAAAATCCGGGTCCGGGGCGAGCTTCTGCCCCGCGATCGCTTCTACGCCGATCCCGCATCGGTGAGGGTCCTGGGGCCTTGTGACAATGCCTCCCGAAGGGCGATATCCCAACGCTGAAAACAAGCGCCGGGGAGGGCGAATGCCGGCGACGGTGCTTTTGACGGCATCGGCGAAAACGATGCCGGCCGCTTCCGATGTGGATGAAGGGTGCCGCGGGAATATGACGATTCTGAGTTGCCCGGAGTGTGTTCCATCGGAGCGCGTTCCGGGCCGGGGATTACGGGAATGACCCAGGAAGGCGACGTGGTGCTGGTTTACATGGACGACACGCCGGCGTTCTTTGCCCGGGTGGAAGCGATCTCCCCGGACGTCAAACCGGACTGGTTCCATGCGAGGTTGCTGGTGCTGCAGGTTCCGCTGTTTGTGGTGACCTGGATATTGCGGCGCGGTTACATCGACGGCGAGGAATTCACCATGGGCGGGAGGCCCATGAGGCTGGAAAAGGTTGTCGCTCCGGATGCGGAAGTTGTCACGGACGGTTCGTCACCCGGGGAAGACGAATCCGGGGAAGCGGCCCGCAAAGACCCCGGGGCGTCCGGAGAGTCGGCGGCAAAAGTGGTGTCCATCTTGGACCGGCGCAGGAAGGATCACTCCTCCTGATCCCGGAGCCACCAGTGGTCGTGTCCTTTGAACCACCAGTCTGCCGAGTCGGTGCGCAGGATTTCGGCGCCCAGTCGCTTGCCGATGTCCGTCTTCAGCCGTTTGAGCGCGAAGTGAATCCACTGGCGAGCATAGGTGTTGCCGAGGTCGTGCTGTTCCTTGAGCGCCAGGATGAGGTCCAATTGGTCGGCATCATGCACAAGCTTCGACGCCTCCGTCTCCTCGTCGCGATATTCCTTCAGGAGCCCCCGGTATTCGGACCCGAACGGCAAAGTCGAGGCAAGATCGTTGACGGCTGAAGTCTCATCGGGAACGACATACTGCTTGTTGACATAGTTGAGATCTCCCGTACGGGCTTCGGGGACGTCGTGGAAAAGACACAGGAGGACGACCTTGTAAGGGTCGGGATGATCGGTGAGCGTGGCGAGGGTGTAGCCGATCATGGCCACCCGGTATGAATGCTCCGCAACGGATTCCTTGCCGGAACCGAGAAACTGGAACCCTGAACGGGGGGTTTTCTTGAGCATTCCCAGTTCGAAGAAGAAATGAACGATGTCCTTGTGATTCAATGTGCGTGTTTCCTTTCCAGTCGGTCGACGGATGCGCGGTATTGGCCGCCGGCCCCCAGGGGCTGTTCGGTGCGGCAACCAGACTAGTCGAACCGGTTCCCGCGGGCAAACCAATTCGACAAGGACACCTCGAAATTTCATCGTTTTAGCTTTTCATCGGGTTTCGGTTACTATATACTGTATAGCTCGTTTAATCGCATGAACCTTGGTTAATAGCGAGGTGCGTTCAAGACGACACAACACCTGCCCGTCGGGTGGTGAACGCGGGCGGGGATAAACCCGCCCCTACGGACCGATGTGCCGGTCAGACGTAGGAGAGGGCTTTATGCCCTCCCACCCAATGCACTCAGCCTGAACGTACTCAACCATAGATGCTGCGCTTCACCCGCGGAGCATGAAAACAGTTTCACCCGGGAATCTGTTTTCTTAGGTAAAATTGGTTAAGGTGTCGGATCGAGGAGGTTTCGGGACGGATGAAACACACCCTTTCGGTTCTCGTGGAAAACAGCCCCGGTGTTCTGACCCGGGTCGCCGGCTTGTTTGCCCGGCGGGGATTCAACATCGACAGCCTGGCGGTCGGCCGTACCGAGCGAAACGACGTGTCCAGGATGACCATCGTGGTCGAGGGCGACCACCATTACATCGAACAGGTCACCAAGCAGCTCCATAAGCTGATCGACGTCATCAAGATCAGCGACATCACCACCGATGAATACGTCGATCGGGAACTGGTGATGGTCAAGGTGGCGGCCGAGCCCAGCCAGCGGGTGGAAATCATGCACATCGCCGGCATTTTCCGGGCACGGGTGGTCGATCTGGCCCGCAAGACCATAACGTTCGAGTGTACCGGAACCGAGGGGAAGATCAATGCCTTCGAGGAGTCCTTGCGCCCTTACGGGATCAAGGAACTGGTTCGGACCGGGAAGGTTGCCATGTTGCGCGGCGCAAGATTCGTCAGCGTCGACGGCGGATCGAAGGAGATCGAGTCTTAGGGCCGGCTGCGGCAGGGCTGGTGCGGCCCCGGTCCGCACATGGGAGGTAAGGTTTTGGAAATCACCGTTGCAGAAGCGTTGATAAGGTGCCTTGAAAAGGAAAACGTGGAGGTGGTGTTCGGCTACCCGGGAGGGGCGATCCTGCCGGTCTACGACGCTCTGTACCATTCTTCGCGCATCAGGCACGTGCTGGTGAGGCACGAGCAGGGGGCCGTGCACGCGGCTGACGGATACGCGAGGGTCACCGGTCGAGTGGGGGTTTGCATGGCCACCTCCGGTCCGGGGGCGACCAACCTGGTCACCGGGATTGCCAACGCGTACATGGATTCCATACCCCTGGTGGTTTTCACCGGCCAGGTCCCCACCAGCCAAATCGGCACGGACGCCTTTCAGGAGGTGGACATATTCGGCATCACCATGCCGGTCACGAAGCACAACTACCTGGTAAAGGATCCCCAGAGACTTCCGGCCATCGTGAAGAACGCTTTTCATATCGCCTCCACGGGACGTCCGGGACCGGTGCTGGTCGATTTGCCCAAGGACGTGACACAGAGCGTGATCTCGTTCAAGTACCCGGGCACGGTAAAGCTGCGCGGCTACAAGCCGACCTATCGGGGCCATCCCGCCAAGATCGGTGAGATCGCGGAGCTGATCCGCAAGTCTAAACGGCCGGTGATCTACGCCGGGGGCGGGGTTGTCGCCTCCGATGCGGCCGGGGAGCTGCTCCAGCTGGCGGAAACCATTTCCGCTCCGGTGACCAACACTTTCATGGGACTGGCCGGTTTTCCCGGGGACCATCCGCTCTTTCTCGGAATGCTCGGCTTGCACGGGACGCGTTACGCGAATCTGGCCATCACCGAATGCGACCTGCTGATCGGCCTCGGAGCGCGGTTTGACGACCGCGTCACCATGAACATCAATGCCTTCGCCCCTCAGGCTACGGTCATTCACATCGACATCGACCCTGCCGAGATCGGCAAGATTGTCAACGTGCACGTGCCCCTGGTGGGAGACGTGAAGACGGTGCTCCAGTCGCTTTTGCCGCAGCTGGAAAAGACGGATCGCTCGGCCTGGCTGGCCCGCATACGGGAGCTCAAGGAGCAGCATCCCCTGTCGTACAGCCGGGAAGGCGGCCTGAAACCGCAGTTCATCATCGAACAGCTGTGGTCATGCACGCGCGGGAACGCGCTTGTGGCCACGGACGTCGGCCAGCACCAGATGTGGGTGGCCCAGTACTACCGGTTCAAGGAACCCCGCACCCTGGTTTCCTCGGGGGGACTGGGGTGCATGGGGTTCGGCCTGCCCGCGGCCATCGGCGCGAGCATTGGTCGGCCGGACGCGAAGGTTGTGCTGGTGACCGGCGACGGCAGTATCCAGATGACCATGCAGGAGTTGGGAACCATGATCGAACAGGGTGTGCCGGCCAAGATCATCATCCTGAACAACCATGCCCTCGGCATGGTGCGGCAGTTGCAGGAGTTTTACTGCGAAGGCCGTTACATGTCGGTCAATTTCCGGTTCCACCCGGATTTTGAAGCGTTGGCCAAAGCCTATGGAATTCCCGGGCACACGCTGCGAACGGAAGAGGAGGTGACTTCCCGGCTTCCGGGGATAATTGAGGCCCCCGGAGCGGCCATTGTCAACTGCCTGGTCGCAGCCGAAGAAAACGTATCGCCCATGGTACTTGCCGGAAAAGGGATCCACGAGGCGATCGACTGCTCCTGATCGAAGGGGGAATTTCAGCCCGAGGAAGGGGACCGGAAAGCTCGAACGGCCTGTCCGGGCCGGAATTGCAGCGAGTGACTTTCCACGCGGTTTCGCGGTTCGAACGGAGAGACGGCGGGGGCCCGCGGTTTTGGGGTCCATTCGAATCCCGTCGTTCTCCTCCAATCTCCAAGCCAGCGCTCACGGACTTCCTCCCGTTCATTGCCTCTCCCCAGGTACGGGTATGAGATCGTCGCCGGTTCACAGTCCGCCGCGACTGAAAGCCGCGGACCCGGACGCGGCCCGGAAGCATCGTCCGTTCGAAGAGTACGGACCGTTGACAGGGTGTGACATGTTACGTACAATCACCCGTCTATCTCATGAAAATTGCTTCGATTTAGTTGTGTCGATGCGTGGCCGTCCGAGATGGAGCGGGGCAGTCGATCAGCTCTTGATTTTCGGAGTCAATCCATCATTATAAGGACCTTCTATGAAAATGCGGGGAGCTCAGATATTTTTCGAGTGCTTGAAGAAGGAAGGGGTCGAGGTCATCTTCGGTTTCCCCGGCGGGGCAGTGCTCGACATATACCACGAGATGCCAAAGCACAATATTCGGCACATCCTGGTGCGCCACGAACAGGGTGCCGCTCACATGGCCGACGGTTACGCCAGGGCGAGCGGACGCGTCGGCGTGTGCCTGGTTACCTCCGGCCCGGGCGCCACCAACACGGTCACCGGCGTCGCCACCGCCTACATGGATTCCGTCCCCATGGTGGTCTTTACCGGGCAGGTGCCGACGCCGCTTATCGGGGACGATGCCTTCCAGGAAGTGGACATCATCGGCATTACACGTCCGTGCACGAAGCACAGCTACCTCGTGCGCAACGTCAACGACATGTCCCGGGTGATTCGCGAGGCATTTTACCTGGCGCGCACGGGGCGGCCCGGTCCGGTTGTGGTCGACCTGCCCAAGGACGTGATCCAGGCCTCCACCGACTTCAAGTATCCCAAGAAGGTGGACCTTCCCGGCTACCGTCCCACGGTCGAAGCCCATTCCGGGCAGGTGAAGCGGGCGTACGAGGTTTTGAGGAAGGCCAAATCGCCGCTCATCTTCGCGGGGGGCGGCATCATCATTTCGGATTCATCGCAGGAGTTGGTCAGGATTGCCGACCTGATCCAGGCCCCGGTGACCTGCTCGCTCATGGGCCTTGGCTGTTTTCCGGCCGGGATTGCCGACGCCGGGGGCCGCCGGCGGCCCAATCCGCTCTGGCTGGGTATGGTGGGGATGCACGGAACCTACCAGGCGAACATGGCGATATCCCAGGCCGACGTGATCTTCGGCGTCGGCGTGCGCTTCGACGACCGTGTCACCGGCAAGATCAGCGAGTTTGCGCCGAAGGCCAGAATCATACACATTGACGTCGACCCGTCGAGCATCAGCAAGAACGTGGTGGTTGACGTTCCCATTGTGGGCGACTGCAAGAATGCGCTCCAGCAGTTGATCCGGTTGTTCGAAGGCGAACCCCTGGAAGGTGTTTCCGACGTGCGACGCCCTTGGTTCGATCAGATCAACGCATGGAAAAAAGGACATCCGCTCACTTATGTTCAGGGAAGCGAGCTCATAAAGCCCCAATACGTCATTGAAAAAATCTGGGAGCTCACCGGCGGCGATGCCATCATCACGACGGAAGTGGGCCAGCACCAGATGTGGACCGCCCAGTTCTTCGAATTCGACCGCCCGCGCTCCCTGCTGACCTCCGGGGGCCTGGGGACGATGGGCTACGGGTTTCCGGCCGCCATCGGCGCGCAGATGGCCTTCCCCGACAGGCTCGTCATCGACATTGCGGGAGACGGGAGCATTCAGATGAACATCCAGGAGCTTTGTACGGCCGTCTGCAATGACATCCCGGTGAAAGTGGCGATCCTCAACAATCTCTACCTGGGATTGCCCCGCCAATGGCAGGAGCTTTTCTACGAAAAGAACTACACGGGGTCCTGCATGGAAGGCTCTCCGGATTTCGTGAAGCTCGCCGAGGCCTACGGCGCGATTGGGCTGAGGGCCAATAAGCCCGAGGAAGTCGAGCCGGTTCTGCGGGAAGCTTTCAAGATCAGAAAGCCTGTATTGATGGACTTCCTCGTGTCGCGGGAAGAAGGCGTTTACCCCATAGTGCCGCCCGGAAAGAGCATAACCGAGATGCTTCTGGCGTAGCTTCCCACGGCTCGGCAAAGGCATCAGGAGGGAATCAAGTGATAATCAGCGAAAAGCAGAGGTACACCATAGGCATACTGGTGCAGAACGTACCGGGAGTTCTGGCTCGGGTGGTGGGATTGTTCAGCGGCAGGGGCTACAACATCGAGACCGTTACCGCGGCCGAAACCCATGAACCCGGCCTGACCCGCATCACCCTGGTGACGACCGGGGACGAGCGCGTACTGTCTCAAATCGTCAAGCAGTTGAACAAGCTGATCAACGTCATCAAGGTGTATGATTTCTCGGAAACGGAGTTCGTCGATCGTGAGATGGCCATTATCAAGGTGCGGGCGGAACCGCCGACAAGGGCCGAAGTCCTGCGCATCGTGGATATTTTTCGGGCCAAGGTGGTTGACGTCAGTCCTCATTTCTATACGCTCGAGGTTACCGGCAACGAGAGCAAGATCCAGGCGATCATGGAGCTGCTCGGCCAGATCGGTATAGTGGAAGTGGCCCGCACCGGGAAAGCGGCGCTGGCCCGAAGCAAGAAACATTGACCCTGCAACTGAGGAAGCTCACGGTTCGCTGTGCCGAGGCCTGCTTCGGGCCGGTCCGGCCCGCCGAGCGAAAGGGGGCCGGGCGTCGCGCGCCGGGAGCCGTGAATCACAAAACCAAGGAGTGTCGGTATGCGGATTTATTACGAGGCGGATGCGGATCTGAATGTACTTCGTGGGAAGAAGGTCGCCGTGGTCGGCTACGGCAGCCAGGGACATGCCCAGGCGCAGAACCTGCGCGACAGCGGTGTCGAGGTCGTGGTGAGCGACCGGGCGGGCAGTGAGAATTTCGAAAAGGCGAAGGAAGACGGTTTCTCCCCCGTTTCGGCCAAGGAAGCCGCGGCAGCCTGCGAGATCGTGCAGATCCTCACCGAGGATCACGTTCAGGCGCAGTTGTACCGGCAGGAAGTGGGGCCCGCCATGAAAGCAGGGGAAACGCTTCTTTTTTCGCACGGTTTCAACATCCATTACGGTCAGATCGTTCCGCCCAAAGATATCAACGTGGTCATGGTGGCTCCCAAGGGACCCGGCCACCTGGTGCGCAGCGAATACGTGCGGGGAGCCGGGGTTCCCGCCCTGGTGGCGGTCCAGCAGGACGCCTCGGGCAATGCACTGCAGATCGCGCTCGCTTATGCCAAGGGCATCGGCGCCACTCGCGCGGGGGTCCTGGAGACCACGTTCAAGGAAGAAACCGAAACCGACCTGTTCGGCGAGCAGGCCGTGCTGTGCGGCGGCGTGTCCGAGCTCATCAAGGCAGGATTCGACACGCTGGTGGAAGCCGGGTACCAGCCCGAAATCGCTTTTTTCGAATGCATGCACGAGCTGAAGCTGATCGTGGATTTGATCTACCGGGGCGGTCTGGCCTACATGCGTTATTCGGTCAGCGATACCGCCGAATATGGGGATCTCAGCCGCGGCAAGCGGATCATCACAGCGGAGACGCGGGCCGAAATGAAGCGGATGCTCGAAGAAGTCCAGTCAGGGGATTTCGCCCGTGAGTGGATTCTGGAGAATATGGCGGGAAGGCCCATGTTCCGGACCACTCGCGAGCGTGAGAAGAAACTCCTGGTGGAGGAGGTCGGGGCGAAGCTGCGTTCCATGATGCCGTTCCTCGATGCCGTGAAGATGATTTGATCGACGACCGGAAGCCGCCCCCTCCCATGGATGGATCATGTGCGAGGGAGCGGCTGTTGCCGTTGACCTGGGGAGCCCCGGGGGCCGTATCGACCATTGCGGGCCTGCCGGAGAGGGGTGGAATACTCACTTGGATCGCACGGACTTTCGACAGAAATCGGCACACATTCCGGTGGCGCGGGAAGGGGTTCCGTTCATCGTTGCGGGGATGTTCGTCACCTTTGTTGCCGCGATTTTGGGATGTTCGTTCCTCGCCCTGGTTCTGACGGCGGTGACTTTACTCGTGGGACATTTTTTCCGCGATCCCGAGCGGGTGGCCATGGCGGGCGATCGGGAACTGGTCTCTTGCGCCGACGGGAAGGTGATCGCCATCGACAGGGTAGAGTCGGCGCGGTTCATCCCGGGACCGCGTCTGCGGATCAGTATTTTCATGTCCGTGTTCGATGTTCATGTGAATCGCATTCCCTATTCGGGGATCGTTCGGGGTGTGTACTATCAGAAAGGACGCTTTCTTGCGGCGAATCGCGCCGCAGCCGGCCGGGAGAACGAACAGAACTGGCTCTGGATTCGGACCGATGAGGGAGTCGACATCGTTCTGACGCAGGTCGCCGGGCTCATTGCCCGCCGGATCGTGTGCTGGCCGGGCGCCGATGACAACGTGGTCAGGGGGGAGCGTTTCGGGATGATTCGCTTCGGGTCGCGCATGGATGTCTACGTTCCGGAAGACAGTGAGCTCCTGGTGTCTCGCGGGCAGCACGTCTACGGGGGAGAAACCGCCTTATGTCGCCTGAAATAAAGAGGCGGCGCCCGAGGAAGCGCAAGTGGCGCCGCTTCAGGGAAGGTGAAGTGGCCAAGGGCACTTACATCGTGCCGAATCTCTTCACCACGGCCAACCTGTTCAGCGGCTTTTTCGGTATCGTGAGCGCCATCGACTCACACTTCGACAGGGCCGCCATAGCGATTCTGGTTTCGTGCGTGTTCGACATCCTGGACGGAAAGGTGGCCCGGTTCACGCGGGCAACCAGCCGTTTCGGCGTCGAATACGATTCTCTTGCGGATCTGGTGGCCTTCGGCGTGACCCCGGCCCTGCTGATGTACCTGTGGGCCCTTCGGCCTTTCGGACGGCTCGGCTGGCTGGCCGCCTTTGTTTTCGTGGCCTGCGGAGCCCTGCGGCTGGCCAGATTCAACGTGCAGACGGAAACCGCGAGCAAGAAATACTTCGTGGGTTTGCCGATTCCCGGTGCGGCGAGCGTCGTGGCGACCACCCTGCTGTTCATCCAGGTGCTGGAGATCACGCTGCCGCCGTCCGGTGGGGTCCTCCTGCTCGTGGCCACGTACATCCTCGGTTTCCTGATGGTCAGCACGGTCCCATACAACAGCTTCAAAGATTTTGAAATCGTCAAGGCCAAACCCATCACGGTTCTGTTCGTGGCTGTTCTCGGGCTGACGATCGTGGCCGTCAACCCCGGCCTGATGCTCTTCTTGATGCTGATGGTCTACCTCGTATCGGGTCCGGTCCGCTACGTCATATGGCGTCTCAAGGGAAAACCCGGTACGCCGGTGGTCGAGCCGCCCAAGTCGGTGGAGGCCGCGGAGGAGGGCTCCGGGCAACCGGTGCCCGCCGAAGAACAGTCTCAAACCTGACCGACGGTCAACCGGCTGATTGTGGTGGAGCGGGTAGAGGGACGGTCCGAGCGACGCCGTGCCCGGGGTTTTCCTGCGCCGGCTGATTGCCGGGTTCGCCGTGCCGGTCCCGTCCTGTGGCTGTGACCGCCTCAGGTTCCCCGGGGAATGCATGCAAAGTGCGTGTCCGGGTGGAGTATTCGGCTGAAAGCCGATCAACAACATGGGCTCGAGAACCTTGATTTGCCCGCGCCTGCAAGGTGCCGGACATTTTCCCGGGGGATCGAGCAAGAGGTGAAGAGAACCATGCCCATGACCATCAGTGAAAAAATCCTGGCCAGGCATTCGGGGAAATCGACGGTCCTTCCCGACGACCTGATCGAAGCCGGCATCGATTTCGCTCTGGGAAACGATATCACCGCGCCGCTGGCGATCGAGGCGTTTCGCAAGGTTGGGGCCTCGCGCGTTTTCGACCCGGAGCGTATTGCCCTCGTTCCCGATCACTTTGCCCCCAACAAGGACATCGCCTCGGCCATGCAGTGCAAGATCCTGCGGGACTTTGCACGGGAATGGAACCTCACGCACTACTTCGAAGTGGGCCGGATGGGGGTTGAACACGCGCTGCTTCCGGAACAGGGGCTGGTGCTTCCGGGTGACGTCGTCATCGGTGCGGACAGTCACACCTGCACCTATGGCGCACTGGGCGCTTTCGCCACGGGAGTGGGCAGCACGGATCTCGCGGCGGCGATGATCACGGGACGGGTCTGGTTCAAGGTGCCCTTTTCCATGAAGTTCGTTTACCGGGGCAAGCTCGGGCCGTGGGTAGGGGGAAAGGATCTCATCCTATACACCATCGGACAGATCGGTGTGGACGGGGCCCGCTATCGAGCCATGGAATTCACGGGGGAGGTCGTCGACCGGCTCCCGATGTCGGACCGCTTTTCCATGTGCAACATGGCCATCGAAGCGGGCGCGAAGGCGGGCATCATAGCCCCCGATGCCGTCACCGAGGAATATGTGAAGGGGCGGGCCAAAAGATCCTATGAATTCTATCGGAGCGATTTCGATGCGGCCTTCGAATCCGTCCATGAATGGGACGTTTCCGCGTTCGAGCCCATGGTGGCGCTCCCGCATTCGCCCGCCAACGTTCGTCCGGTTTCCCGGGTCCCGCGGACGGTCATCGATCAGGTGGTGATCGGTTCCTGCACCAACGGGCGCTACGAGGATCTCGAAACGGCGGCGGCAATCCTCAAGGGCAGGAAGGTCGCCCCCGGGGTTCGATGCATGATTATTCCGGCAACCCGGGAGATCTACCGGCAAGCCCTGAGAAACGGGTTGCTCGAGACTTTCGTGGATGCGGAAGCCGCGGTGAGCACCCCCACCTGCGGGCCCTGTCTCGGCGGTCACATGGGAATCCTGGCCGCCGGCGAGAAGGCCGTGGCGACCACGAACCGCAATTTCCTGGGTCGCATGGGCCACGCCGAAAGCGAAATCTATCTGAGCAATCCGGCGGTGGCGGCGGCTTCGGCCGTTGCGGGACGAATCGTCCATCCGGATGAGCTGTAGCATGTCCATTCCGAAGGCAACCATGGCGATGCAGATGAGGTCCATTCGATGAAAATAAAAGGAAAAGCGTGGAGATTCGGGGATGATGTGGACACGGATGCCATCATTCCCGCTCGGTACCTGATTTCGTCCGATCCCAAGTTTCTTGCCGGGCACTGCATGGAAGACGCCGATCCCGAATTTGTGAAGAAGGCGAAGGCGGGCGACATCATCGTCGCGGGGAAGAACTTCGGGTGTGGTTCCTCCAGGGAGCACGCACCGGTTTCGATCAAGGGCGCGGGGTTGAGCTGCGTCATCGCGCACAGTTTCGCGCGGATTTTCTATCGCAATGCCTTCAACATGGGACTGCTGATCCTGGAATCCCCCGATGCGGCCGCGGCGGTCAGGACAGGCGATGAACTGGAAGTAGACGTGGACCGGGGAATCATTCTCAACCTCACCACCGGGGAGCAATACCATACGCACCCCGTGCCCCCGTTCATGCAGGAGCTTCTCCGGGTGGGCGGGTTGATGCCCTATGTTCGAGAACAGCTCTCCGGGGAATAATCCCGATTTTTGAACGACACGACATTACACGAACGGAAGGCGGGTTATGGCACAAGGAAAAGCATATCGCATTGCGGTGATTCCCGGAGACGGCACGGGGCCGGAAGTGGTACGGGAAGGGCTCAAGGCGCTCGACGCGGTTGCCGCCGTGAAGGGCTTCACAGTGGAGAAGGTGCGCTACGACCTGGGCGGCGAGAGGTACCTGAAGACCGGGGACATCCTCCCGCAGGGAGTTCTCGATGAATTGCGGACTTTCGACGCCATTCTGCTTGGCGCGATAGGACATCCCGACGTCAAGCCGGGAATCCTGGAAAAAGGGCTGCTGCTGGAGCTGCGGTTCCAACTGGACCAGTACATCAACCTGCGTCCGGTCATTCTGTATCCCGGGGTGGAGACTCCCCTCAAGGACAAGAGACCCGAGGACATCGACTTCGTCGTGGTGCGCGAGAACACCGAAGGGCTCTACGCCGGTTCGGGCGGTTTTCTGCGCAAGGGGACGCCTTACGAGGTGGCGATCCAGGAATCGATCAACACGCGTGTGGGCGTCGAGCGTTGCATCCGCTTCGCGTTTGACTTCTGCCGCCGCAGGAACGCCGGGAAAAAGTTGACCTTGTGCGGCAAGACGAACGTCCTGACCTATGCCTTCGACCTCTGGCAGCGCGTGTTCAACGAAGTGGCGGGGGAATACCCGGATATCGGGACCGACTACGCCCATGTGGATGCGACGTGCATGTGGATGGTGAAAAACCCCGAGTGGTTTGACGTCATCGTGACGGACAACATGTTCGGGGACATCATCACCGACCTCGGGGCCATGATCCAAGGCGGGATGGGAATTGCCGCCGGCGGCAACATCAATCCTTCGGGCGTGTCCATGTTCGAGCCCATCGGCGGGTCCGCGCCCAAATACACCGGGCAAAACGTCATCAATCCCCTGGCGGCCATCGCCGCGGTACAAATGATGTTGGACCACCTGGAAGAACGCCCTGCCGCGGCGCTGATCGAAAGGGCCATCAAGAAGGTGGTGGCGCGGGACATCAAGAGCCTGTCGGCGGGGCGGATGGGGCGCTCCACCAGCGAAGTGGGCGACCTCGTGGCGGAGTACATCGCCGGGGCCTGAGCCCGCGGCAGTCGGCAACGGATCAACCCTGTGCCCCCTGTGTTGCGGGGAACGGGAACGGACAGAAAGGCAACGGGAAAAATGGCGGGAAAATCCTTTCGAGTTGCAGTGGTGGGCGCCACCGGCGCGGTTGGAAACCTGATGATCCAGGTCCTGGAGGAGCGCTCCTTTCCGGTTAGTGAGCTCAAACTGCTCGCGTCGGCACGGTCCATCGGAAAGAGCCTGCCGTACAAGGGCCGAATGCTGCCGGTCGAGGAGCTCACCGAGAAGTCGTTCCAGGGGGTTCAACTGGCCTTGTTTTCCGCGGGCTCGAGCGTGAGCAGGAAGTTCGCGCCCATCGCTGCGGAAGCGGGTTGCGTGGTGGTCGACAATTCCAGCGCATTCCGCATGGATCCCCGGATTCCGCTGGTGGTCCCGGAGGTCAACGCTCATGCCCTGGGCGACCATCCGACGATCATCGCCAATCCCAACTGTTCGACCATCCAGATGGTCGTTGCGCTGAAACCCATTCAGGATGCGGTCGGGATCAGGCGCATCGTCGTGACCACGTTTCAGGCCGTTTCGGGCACCGGAAAGCGGGCCATCGAAGAGCTGCGCAGGCAGGTGGCGGACCTGGGCGAGGGCAGGGAAGTCACCAGGGAGGTCTACCCCCACCAGATCGCTTTCAACTGTTTCCCGCACATAGGGGCCTTTCTCGACAACGGGTTCACCGAAGAAGAGATGAAAATGGTCAACGAGACGCGCAAGATCTTCGAGGACCCCGAAATTCAGGTCTGTGCGACGACGGTGAGAGTGCCGGTGTACTTCGGTCATTCCGAATCCGTCAATGTCGAGACGAGGACCCCGATTTCGGCGGAGCGCGTCCGGGAAATCCTGTCCGGGGCTCCCGGCGTAATCGTCGTGGACGACCCGGGGCAGCACCGGTACCCGGTTCCGCTGCAGGCGGCCGGCTCGGACGACACCCTGGTGGGCAGAATCCGAATGGATCCGTCGGTGGAAAACGGTCTGGCCATGTGGGTGGTGGCGGACAATATCCGCAAGGGAGCCGCGAGCAATGCCGTCCAGATTGCCGAAATACTCGCGGCGCGGAACCTGATCTGACGACCATGCGGATCGTGGCCGGCCAATTCGGCGGCCGGCGCCTGCGTTCGCCCGGGGACGCGCGTATCCGGCCGACCATCGACAGAGTGCGCGAAGCGGTCTTCAGTATCATAGCGCCTCATGTTCCCGGTGCGCGAGTGCTCGACCTGTTTGCCGGAACCGGAGCTTTCGGCCTGGAGGCGTTGAGCCGCGGGGCTTCACGGGCCGTTTTTGTGGATCAAAGCCGGGATGCCGTGCGCATCATCGAGGAGAACATCGCCAGATGCGGCGTTCAGGACCGCGCGCGGGTCATTCCTTCCCCGGTTCGGAAAGCGCTCCTGCGGCTTGCCGAAGAGGGCGGGAGCTTCGATCTGGTGTTCATGGATCCCCCTTACGGAAAGGGCTGCCTCGAAGCAAGCCTTCCGCATCTCGGCAAAGTGACCCATTCCGATTCACTGGTGATCGGCGAGCACCACGCGAAGGACGTTCTTCCGACGACACCGCAGGAGGGCTGGGTGAAAACCGAGGAACGCAGGTATGGCGACACGCGGATTTCATTCTTTGTGAGAGATGTTCCCCGTTGAAGCGGCAGGCGAACCCAAGGCGACGATTTCAAAGGAGTCGGCAATGAAAAAAGTGGCGGTCTATCCCGGTTCGTTCGATCCCATCACCAACGGCCATCTGGATCTCATCGAGCGTGGTCTGAAGATTTTCGACAGTATTGTCATCGCGGTGGCGGCCAACCCCGGGAAGAAGCCGCTCTTCACCTTCGAGGAGAGGCTGGAGATGATCAATGCCAGCATCGAAGGGCACCCCATGCAAAGCCGGATCCAGGTCGGTTCGTTCAACGGGTTACTGGTCGATTACGTGTCGTCCATCAAGGCCAACACCATTCTCAGGGGGCTGAGGGCCATCAGCGACTTTGAGTATGAATTCCAGATGGCGTTGATGAACCGCAAGTTGAGCACGGAGATCGAGACCCTGTATCTCATGACCGGCATGCGGTGGATATACATCAGTTCCCGCATCATCAAGGAAGTGGTGATGTCCGGGGGCTGTGTGACGGGGCTGGTGTCTCCGGCCGTGGAAAAGCGATTGGCGCAGCGGCTGAAGGATCCGAACCGGTCGCTTTGAGCCCTGTCCCGTTTACAGGCGCAACCGGTCGGCGATTCCCAACACGGCCTCGCAGTACGGGCGGCTGTGGTTGTAAGCGTAAATCACGCGCTCCTTCTCCGCTTCGGTGCGGGCCTCCGTCCAGCCGTGCCCGCGCAGGTAGTTGGCCACGCTGAAGATGGCGTCCTGAGCGGTGAACAGGTCGACGACGCCGTCCTTATCGCCGTCCATACCGTATCGCACGAGACTCGAAGGCAGAAATTGCGCCCAGCCGATCGCCCCCATCACGGAGCCTCTGTACGCTTGTGCGTCCATGCCGTTGGAGTCGGCCCACCGCAACAACGAACTCAGTTCCTGGTAGGCCCACTTGGAACGGTCCATCATCTTGCGGTCGAAGGCGTCTCTGCTCCATCGCTTGCGGTCCCTGACCGTCAGCATGGACCAGATCTTGTCCCGGTTTTCCCTTTGGTCCATGACGGCGAACGTGGAAAAAACGGCCAGTGTCGGCGTCTGACCGGTGTAACTGCCGAACCGGGTTTCCACCAGCAGGATGGCCGCGATCACCCGCCGGTCCACCCCGGACGCGTTTTCGGCCCTGGCGAACGTGGAGGCGTGCCGATCGAGAAACTGCTGTGCCTTGGCGATGGAGGCTGGAGTCAGGAACTGCGCGTAACTGCGCTTGCCTTCCCGGATTCGAAAAGTGAGCGCCACGATCTTGTACTGCGGAGGCGGAGGGGGCTGAAAGGCGAGCGACACCACGTTCGGGCGCAGGCCGTCCTGGATGAGCCTCTGCTTGAGGGGGGCATAGATGTCGTAGGCCGCGGCCGCGCCGGGCAAAGCCGCGTAAAGGCACGTCATGATGGCGAGCAGGCAAACGATCGGGGTATACACGGTCCTGTGCGGGAGCGGTTGGTTCAAGACGTCTCCTTTCGATGTCGGCTTCATGCCGCGGTGCGAACAACCGGCGGTCGTTCCGGGCGTCGGTCGAGGGTGTCCACCTGCTTGACTTCCGAACACCCCGCTTTGCCCGACGTGAGGCATCACCGCAACGGCAAGCTCGATTCGGCATCACCTGGAGCCGGCGGTTGCGGCTGTTTTTGCTTGAGGTTTTTCAGACCATTTATTATACGTAAGCACTCTTTGCATTGCAACGAAACAGAAAAACATTCCTTTGCCGTTACAATCTGCCGATGCTGATCACTCCTGCTGAAGAATGTTCGGCAGGAGTTTTTTTTCGAGGCGATACATGAACGCTAAGCCCGAAGCGATTCCCACAGCCGAGAGCCGACCGCGGCAAATCGGAGAATTCCAGCAACTGCGTTCGCGGCTGCTGGAGTGCATTGCCGACGTCCTGGCCCTGGAGAGGTCGTGTGCCCTGCCCTGCGCGGAATTGAGGGAGAAGGTGGAAACGAACACCTTCAACCTGGTGGTCGTCGGTCAGTTCAAGAGAGGCAAGACCTATCTCATCAATGCCCTGATGGGTGCCGATCTGCTTCCGGTTTCGGTGGTTCCCCTCACTTCCATCGTCACCGTGCTGTCCTACGGGGAAGAGCTTCGCGTGATGGTGTTCTATAACGACGGGCAGGCGCGGGAGGCCGATCCGCTCACCCTTTCCGAATACGTCACCGAAGCGGGCAATCCCAACAACATGAAGAACGTCAAGGAGGTGATCATCACCTACCCGTCGCCGTATCTGAAGGATGGCGTGCGGTTGATCGACACCCCGGGCGTGGGGTCCGTGTATGTCCACAATACGGATGTGGCCTATCGCTACCTGCCCAAGTCAGACGCCGCTCTTTTCCTGCTCTCGGTCGACCAGCCCGTGAGCAAGGCCGAACTGGAATTTCTGGCCGACGTGCGGCAGTATTCGGGAAGGATATTTTTCCTTCTGAACAAGATCGACCACCTCACGGAGGATGAAATCGAGAAGTCGATTGTCTTTTCCAGGGGAGCCCTGGAGGAGGTTCTCGGCGGAGAGGTGCGGGTTTATCCGGTTTCGGCGAAGCTGGCCCTCCAGGGCAAGCTGGAAGGGGCGGTACAGACGCTGAAGGCGAGCAGGATCGAGGCGTTCGCGGAGGTGCTGAACGAATTCCTGCTGCGCGAAAAGGGGAAGGTGCTTCTGCTCTCCGTCGCCAACAGCCTGGCGAGGACGATCGCGCGTTGCCGCCTCGAGATCGAGCTCGAGCTGCAGTCCATTCTGACCCCGCTCGAGGAACTTCAGGGCAAGATCGCCCGTTTCGATGCGAAGAAAGAGGAAATCATCCACGACAAGCAGGATCTCGATGTGCTCCTCGACGGCGAGGTCGACCGACTCATTCGAAAAAAACTCGACGAAGACCTTGCCGTTTTGAAAAAAGATCTTATTCCGCAAATGGAGGAAGGGTTCGACCGCTTTCACGAAGAACACCGGGAACTGTCTCTCAAGGAACTGAGCGAAGCTCTGGAAAAATACGTCACGGAGGGGATCGAGCGGGCTTTCCTCGAGTGGTGCGAGGTCGAGGAGGAGACGCTTGCGAAAGAATTCGAGGCGATCTGTTCGAGATTCGTGACCAGGGCGAACGAGACGGTGGATGAACTGATGAAGTTCTCCTCGCAGCTGTTTGCCATACCCTTCAGCGCATCGGCCCCGGAGCCGGCCTGGGCCGGCGAATCCGGATTCTATCTGAAGTTCAGGAGCGAAGCGGTGGGGCTCGACTTGCTGACCGATTCGCTCACCCAGGTGGCCCCGGGATACATCAGCGACAAATTCAAAAAGCTCAAGACATTCCTCTACGACTTTGCGAATCGTCTGATCGTGAGCAAACGACGCCGTCACATGCTCGAGACGATCGAAATGCAGAGCGGGCGTTTGCGGTTCGATTTTCTGAACCGGATCGACCGCGGCAGGCGCAGATTCAGGTCGGAGATGATGAAACGGATCGATGCCACGATGGAGGGGATCGGGGCGGCCATTGCGCTGGGGATGGACCTGAAGTCCAGGGGAGAAAAGGAGGTGGAGGCCCTGAATGCCGCGCACGGCGCCGAGCTTGCGCGCCTGGAGGGAACCGGGCGGCGGCTCGCGGAGATCATCCGCCAGTGCGAAGCCATGTGAGCGGCTGAGAGATGAAGAATTTTCGTTCGAAGGCGGAGGGCCGTGCGCGGTCGCCGCGTTTCGTCCGCCGAGCTGCCGGGTTGAGGATCATGCTGTTTTTCCTTGAGCTTTTATGCTTGACAAAACAGGTGCTGCTACAGTAGTTTTGTCGCGCATTTGGGGAGGGAATATCTTCGAGACCCCGTCTTGTTACTAAGCTCGAAACCCGCGAGAGAGACAAGAAAAACTGTGCTAGCAACCAAGCAGACAGCCTGTCAATTCAGTCCTTCTTAATCCGGCGCCTCACTTGACATGACCATTCTGAACGCTCTCCGGGACCGATTGAATCGCGGAGAGGGACGGAGCGGACCATGTGCCGGACTTTCTCGCTGTTGTGATCCACTGGGGCCCCCCCGTGAGGGGGGAGACTTTTCGAGGCATTAATATCGTGTCGAATCGTATGGAATCAGGCCTTTCAAAATCTTCAGATGAGCAAAGGAGGTCTCGAGGGGAACGGACTGCGCAACAAAGCGGGGTGACCCAGCCCCTGACCTGAGGAGAGTGAAGTCAATGCCAAAATCTTTTGAAGGAGGACTATCTAAATGAACGCCAGTCTCATTTCGCAATTCGCCCTCGTCTGTGGTGCGTTGGGAGTCATCTACGCGCTGGTGACTGCGGCGTGGGTATCCAAGCAGAGTGCCGGATCCGAGAAGATGCAACAGATCTCGGATGCCATCAAGGAAGGCGCTATCGCTTTCCTCAACCGCGAATACAAAACCGTCGCGGTCGTGGCGGTCATTCTTGCCGCCCTGTTGGTTTATCTGGGCAAGTGGACGGCGATCGGGTTTCTGGTCGGCACCGTGGGTTCGGCAGTGGCCGGCTACATCGGCATGATGGTCTCCGTTAAAGCCAACGTGAGGACGACGGAAGCCGCCAAGAAGGGGATTCAGTCGGCACTCAACGTTGCCTTCAAGGGCGGGTCCGTGACCGGTATCATGGTGGTCGGTCTCGGTCTGCTCGGCATCACCGGGTACTACCTGGTCGCGAAGTCGATGGCCCCCGTCGATGACGCGTTCCACGCCCTGGTGGGTCTTGGTTTCGGTTGCTCCCTGATGAGCGTGTTTGCCCGTATCGCGGGCGGCATTTACACCAAAGCCGCTGATGTGGGCGCCGACCTGGTCGGCAAGGTCGAAGCGGGAATTCCCGAGGACGATCCCAGAAACGCGGCCGTCATCGCGGACAACGTCGGCGACAATGTGGGCGACTGCGCCGGTATGGCGGCAGACCTCTATGAAACCTACACTGTGACCCTCGTGGCCGCGATGCTTCTGGCGAAAACGGTTTTCGGCGCCGATAGTCCCTGGATCGAGTTCCCCCTGCTGATCGGCGGGATTTCCATCGTCGCCTCCATCATCGGTACCTACTTCGTCCGCCTGGGCAAGAACCAGTACATCATGGGCGCCCTGTACAAAGGCCTTGCGGTATCCGGTATTCTGGCCGCGGTGGCGTTTTACTTCGCCTCCGACTGGTTCCTCAAGCTCCCCGGAGTACAGCCCGCATTCTCCTCCATGGGCGTCTTCACGACGGCTGTGATCGGCCTGGTGCTGACCGGCCTGATCGTCATGATCACCGAGTATTTCACCTCTAAGAGCTTCGCCCCCGTTAAGCACATCGCGGCCGCCAGCGTGACCGGTCACGGCACCAACGTCATCGCCGGCCTCGCGGTGAGCATGAAGAGTACCGGGCTGCCCGCCCTGGTCATCTGCGGCGCTATCATCTGGGCCTACCAGCTCGGCGGCGGCTTCAGCGGCAACCCGGCCGCGGGGTTGTTCGCCATCGCTCTGTCCGCCGTGGCCATGCTGTCCATGACGGGTATCGTGGTGGCCATCGACTCTTACGGGCCGATCACCGACAACGCCGGGGGTATCGCGGAAATGGCCGAGCTGCCCGAGAGCGTGCGCGCCATCACCGATCCGCTCGATGCGGTCGGAAACACCACCAAGGCCGTCACCAAGGGTTATGCCATCGGTTCCGCGGGTCTTGCGGCCCTGGTTCTTTTCGCCGAGTACTCCAGGTCGTTTCCGACCCAGATCTTCTTCGACCTGTCCAATCCGAAGATCATTGTCGGGCTTTTTATTGGCGGTCTTCTGCCCTACTACTTCGGCTCCCTGCTGATGGAAGCCGTGGGTAAGGCGGCCGGAGGCGTGGTCGAGGAGGTTCGCCGTCAATTCAGGGAACTTCCCGGAATCATGGAAGGCACCACCAAGCCCGAATACGGCAAGTGCGTCGACATCGTGACCAAGAGCGCGATCAAGCAGATGATGCTTCCGGCCCTCATCCCCGTGGCGGCCCCGCTCGTGGTGGGCTTGCTCATCGGGAAGGAAGCTCTTGGCGGCGTGCTGATCGGCAGCATCGTGACCGGTCTGTTCCAGGCCATCGCCATGACCAGCGGCGGCGGCGCCTGGGATAACGCCAAGAAGTTCATCGAAGACGGAATGTACGGCGGCAAGGGTTCCGACGCCCACAAAGCCGCGGTCACCGGCGATACCGTCGGCGACCCGTACAAAGACACCGCAGGCCCGGCCATCAACCCCATGATCAAGGTTGTGAACATCGTGGCCCTGTTGATCGTGCCTTTGCTGAAGTAGACGTTGCGAAAGCAAACCGGTGGGGAGCCATCCCCACCGGTCAATCATCGCCCCCCTTCCCCGGCCCGATCGTTCCGGTCATCTCCCGCGCTTTGTGAGGTCGTTCTCGAAAGAAGCGCATTTCAGGGTCGTATCCCCGCGATTTGTTGACTTGGCAGGCCAATGCAGATAGAGTGCAGCCTGCGGGAATGCAAAATCACGCGGGAAAGAACGTGAGCCATTATGTTTGACAATCTGTCGGATAAGTTTCAACGAATTTTTAAGAATCTGCGCGGCCAGGGAAAACTGACCGAGGAGAATATTCGGGAGGCCTTGCGAGAGGTCCGGATGGCGCTCCTGGAAGCCGACGTCCACTACAAAGTGGCCAAGGATTTCGTGACCGGGATCGCGGAGCGCGCGGTCGGCCAGGAGGTGATGACCAGTCTCACGCCGGGCCAGCAGGTGATCAAGATCGTCAACGAGGCGCTGACCGACCTCATGGGCGGGCAGTCCGAACCGCTTCGCCTGATCGGAAAACCTCCGGTCTGCCTGCTCATGGTGGGGCTTCAGGGCTCCGGGAAGACGACCACCACCGCAAAGCTTGCCCGAAAGCTCGTGCAGGAGCACCGGAAGCCCTGCCTGGTGCCCGCCGACGTCTATCGACCGGCCGCCATCGAGCAACTGGTGACTCTGGCGGGACAGCTCAACCTGCCCGTGTATCCCTCGACGGTCCGTCAAAAGCCCGAGGAGATCGCCCGGGAAGCCCAGGGTTACGCCCGGGAGCACAACTGCGATACGCTCCTGGTGGATACCGCCGGACGGCTGCACATCGACACGGAACTCATGGGCGAGCTCGGCCGTTTGAAGGAGATTCTGCAGCCGGCGGAAATCCTCCTGGTGGCTGACGCCATGACCGGCCAGGACGCGGTCCAGGTGGCGAATGCGTTTCATGAAACACTCGGTCTCAGTGGGGTGATCCTGACCAAGCTCGACGGCGACGCCCGCGGAGGCGCCGCTCTGTCCATCCGGGCCGTGACGCAATGCCCGATCAAGTTCATCGGACTTGGCGAAAAGCTGGATGCCCTGGAAGTCTTCCATCCCGACCGGATGAGCTCGCGGATACTGGGGATGGGAGATGTGCTGTCGATGATCGAGAAGGCCCAGGAGGCCTTCGATGAAAAAGAAGCCATGGCAATGGCGAAGAAATTCCGGGAGGATACCTTCTCTCTGGAAGATTTTCGGAACCAGTTGCGCCAGGTGAAGAAACTGGGGTCCCTGGAACAGATCCTCGGGATGCTCCCGGGCATGGGAAAACTCAAGGAACTGAAGAAACTGCAGGTGGACGAGAAGGAGTTCGTCCGCATGGAAGCGATCATCAATTCCATGACCCGGGGCGAGCGCAGGAATGCGGACATCATCAATGCCGGCCGGCGCAAGCGCATTGCCGACGGCAGCGGAACATCGGTCCAGGAGGTGAACCGGTTGCTCAAGAGTTACTCGGAAGCTCGGCGCATGATGCGGCAGATGATGGGGGGCGGCGGTTCCGCTCCGGCGACCAGGAAGAAGAAAGGGAAGGGAAAACACAAGAGGGCATTTTTTCCTTTTTAATTACCCACGGATACGGTATAAAAGTTTGTTGCGGCCAAGAGTCCAAAGCGGCCACGGGTGCAGCTTTCTTATAACTAGTGAAGATTCAATCGATTTTTTTGTTGGATCACGGTGCCGCGGCTGAAGTTGAGCGGCCAGGCGGACCGGTTCGACGAGTAAAACGTTGACCAGGAGGAAACGAACGAGTCATGGCAGTGCGTATACGTTTGGCACGTGGAGGAAGAAAGAAAAGGCCTTTCTACAGGATCGTGGTCGCGTCATCCGAGGCGCCTCGAGACGGTCGTTTCATTGAACGCATTGGTACCTACAACCCCTTGCCGGACACGGCCGAAGTGAAAATCGATTCCGACAGGCTTCAGTATTGGCTTCAGCAGGGTGCGAAACCCACCGACACGGTGCGCAATCTGATTCAGAAATATGGTGGACAAGCAGTCACTGAAGCCTCGTAGATTTTGCATTGAATGCGGCGCAGGAAATCCGGAGGTCACCATGTTGAAGGAATTGATCGAATTTATGGCGCGAGCTTTAGTGGATAGTCCTGAGAAGGTGAAAGTATCGGAAATTGAAGGTGAGCAGACTTCGGTGATCGAATTGAGGGTAGCCAAAGAGGATCTCGGCAAGGTGATTGGCAAGCAGGGGCGCACGGCTCGTGCCATGCGCACCATTTTGAGCGCCGCTTCGACCAAGATACGAAAACGGGCTGTTCTGGAGATCATTGAGTAAGACGGTGGAACCAGCCTGCCTCGTTCCGGTGGGTAAGGTCACACGCACTCACGGGATTCGCGGGGCCTTGAAAATTTTTCCCTATGGAGAAAGCCTCGCCGCGCAGGCGGCCGGGGAGAGGTTTTTTCTGCGCTCGAAAAATGGGGGTTACTGCACCCTCACATTGATCGGTCTCCGGGTGCAGGGCAGAGTGCTGGTGTGCGGATTTGAAGAAATCAAGGACGTGAATGGGGCACAGCCGTTCGTAGGAGAAGAGATCTTCCTGCCTGAAGACCGACTCCCGCCCGTTTCCGAAGGAGAATATTACCACTACCGGCTCATCGGACTCGATATCGTGACCGTGGACGGCGAATCGCTGGGCGTTCTGCGCAAGATCATCGAAACCGGCGGCAACGATGTCTACGTGGCGGAGCATGAGGGGCGGGAAATACTCATTCCGGCGATTGAGGACGTGATCCGGGAAATCGACCTGGAACGGAAACGAATGGTGGTCGATCTGCCGGAAGGGTTGGTTGACGCATGATCTTTGACATACTGACCATTTTCCCCGGCATGTTCGATGCTCCGCTGGGGGAAAGCATTCTCGGAAAAGCCCGGGAGCGCGGGTTGGTCGAGATTCGCTTGCACAACATACGCGACCATGCCTCCGACAAGCACCAGATGACCGACGATCGTCCTTTTGGCGGCGGGGAGGGCATGGTCATGAAGCCCGAACCCATTGTCGCCGCCATCGAGGCAGTGGCCGGGGAGGGCCCCGAAGCGCCGGTGGTGCTGCTCACCCCCGCGGGAAGGCTGTTCACCCAGGACTTGGCCGCAAGGCTGAGCCTGCTGCCGAGGTTGATCTTGATCTGCGGGCGTTACGAGGGGGTGGATGAGCGTATTGCCGAGCGCTTTGCCGATGAAACGATTTCCATCGGGGATTACGTGTTGACCGGAGGTGAACTGGCAGCCATGGTGGTGGTGGATGCCGTCACACGACTGATTCCCGGAGTTCTGGGCAATGCGTCTTCGGCCGCGGCCGAGTCCTTTGCCGAACCGATCCTGGAGTATCCGCAGTACACGAGACCTCAGGATTTTCGCGGCCACTCGGTTCCCGATGTGCTGCTGTCGGGGCATCACGAAGCCATCCGGCGCTGGCGGCGCGGGCAGGCTCTGCTGCGGACGAAACGGCTCAGGCCCGATCTTTTTGCGCGACTGGAAATCTCGGCGGAGGACCTTGAACTGCTGCGGGAGGCGGAGCGGCCTCAAGCACCGAATCCGCTCCGTGTCGCGGGATAGAGCGCGGCGATGGCGCGTTTGTACGCGGCTCTCGTGCATTACCCGGTGCTGAATCGAAGGGGTGAGATCATCGCTTCGGCGATCACCAACCTCGATCTGCACGATCTGGCCCGAGCCGGCCGCACCTATGATGTGCGGGCGTGTTACGTGGTCACGCCGCTCCGGGACCAGCAGGCATTGTCGGAGCGTCTGCTGAAGCACTGGAACGAAGGGATCGCAAGGGAGCTGCTTCCGGAACGCGTGGAGGCGTTGCGGCGGATCAAGGTGGTTGAAGATATCCGGGCGGCCGCCGACGACATCGCATCGGTTCATGGCCTGCGGCCGGGAATCTGGGCGACCACGGCCGGGAAAGGTGAGAGGCGCCTGACGCACCGGGAGGCGCGGTGCCTGCTGGTGGAAGATGCGAAGCCTTACCTGTTGCTGTTTGGCACGGGATGGGGGCTGGCCCCGGCGGTCTTCGACCAGGTTGACGCAGTGCTCGAGCCGATCGCCGGAATGAACGGTTACAATCATTTGTCCGTACGGTGTGCGGCGGCCATTCTGTTTGACCGCCTGCTCCGCGCGGACTGAAGAATATGAGAACGGGGGAGCTTCAACCCTCCCCGATCAATCTGAATGGAGGATACAAATGGGGATGAGTCTGATTGAAACGATCGAAAGAGATCACATGCGTGCCGACATCCCCCCGTTTCGGGTCGGAGACACGGTCAAGGTACATGTGAAGATTCGAGAAGGGGACAAGGAGCGCATTCAGGTATTCGAAGGGGTGGTGATTCGCCATCACAGGGGGAACATGGGAGCGACCTTCACGGTAAGGAAGGTGTCCTATGGAGTGGGCGTGGAGCGTATTTTCCCGGTCCATTCACCGCAGTTGGATCGAATCGAGGTGCTGCGGCACGGGCGGGTGCGCCGGTCCCGGCTCTACTACCTGCGCAAGCGCCTGGGGAAAGCGGCCAGAATCAAAGAGAGGCGCTAGTGGGACGCAAACCCGTTGGAGCCCTGGCGATGGACTTGCTGCATTTCGAGAGGCAAGCCTATCGGCAGGGTTTTCAATTGGTTGCCGGAGTCGATGAGGTGGGACGCGGCCCGTTGGCCGGCCCGGTGGTGGCGGCTGCCGTCGTTGTGCCGGCGGGTGTCCGTCTGCCGGGAGTCGCGGATTCGAAGAAGCTTTCGGCCGGACAGCGGGAATCCTGTTGTGAAGATATCCTGTCGTGCGGATGCGATGTGAGTATCGGGCGTGTCGAACCCTCCGAAATCGACCGGGTGAATATCCTGCAAGCTACTTTCCAGGCGATGATCGCGGCCGTGGCCGGTCTGAAAACCCCTCCGCACTGTCTCCTCATCGACGGCCCCTACGAACTGCCTCTGTTCATCGCGCAAAAAGGCATCCCCCAGGGGGACGCCAAGTCCCTGTCCATCGCCGCGGCGTCCATTGTCGCCAAGGTGCATCGTGATCGCCTCATGTGTGAATACCACCTGAAGTACCCCGTCTATGGTTTTGATCGGAACAAGGGCTACGGGACCGCACGGCATCTTGATGCTCTGCGCAGGTACGGGCCGTGCCCGATTCACCGCCTGAGTTTCGGCGGCGTGCGCGCGTCGGAGGGAGAAGGGCTTGAAACCGCCGACGGAAGACAGGCATCGGAAGGGAAGAAAGGGCGAAGACCTCGCGGCTGATTTTCTCGCGAGCAAGGGTTGCCGTCTTGTGGAGCGGAATTTCCGCTGTGCGGCGGGGGAAATCGATCTCATCGTCCGGGACGGGAAAACCCTGGTTTTCGTTGAGGTGAAGTCGCGCTGCGGATCGAGATTCGGCCTGCCCCAGGAGTCGGTGTCCATCGCCAAGCAGCGGCGCCTCACGCGCCTGGCGCTGTGGTATCTTCGAGAAAAGCGGTTCGAGGGGCATCCGGCCCGGTTTGACGTCGTGGCGGTGACCTGGAGCGGTGGAAAACCCGAGGTGACCTGGATTGTCAATGCATTCGAAGCGCTCGAATAACGCCGGGGAAAGGGCAGGTCCCGGCACTCTTTTCGTGGTGGCCACTCCCATCGGCAATCTCTCCGACATCAGCCTGAGGGCGTTGGAGACGCTGCGTTCCGTCCATCTCATCGCGGCCGAAGACACACGACACACGCGCAAACTGCTCAGCCGTCACGACATCCACAAGCCCTTGGTGAGCTATCACGGCCACAACCTGGAGCGGAGCGGCCGCGAGCTTATGGAGCGCATCGAGGCGGGGGAAAGCGTTGCCCTGGTGACCGATGCGGGCACGCCCGGGGTGTCCGATCCGGGCGCGCTGCTCATCGCGGGCGCGGTGGATCGGGGGTTGCCCCTCGTCGTCATTCCCGGTCCCACGGCGCTGATTGCGGCCCTGGTCGCTTCAGGGCTGCCCACTCATCCTTTTGCGTTCCTGGGCTTTGCCCCTGCCCGCGGACACGGGCGCACAAAGTTTTTCGCGTCCCACGCCGTCCTGACCATGACCCTGGTCCTTTACGAATCCCCAAAGAGACTCGCCCGGACGCTCGAGGACATTCTCACGTTCTGGGGAGACCGGCGCATTGCCGTCGCGCGGGAGCTCACCAAGCGGCATGAAGAGGTGTTCCGGGGCCTGGTCAGCCGATGCCGGGAGCATTTTTCCGGAGAGGTGAAGGGCGAATTGACCCTGGTGGTGGAGGGCGCGGCCGAAGGGATGACCGCGGTCGAACGGGAAGAGCGTGACTGGCGGGGGGAATTGCGCCTGCTTCTCGATACGCCGGGCGTCACCCTCAAGGAGGCCGTCGAGCGGATTGCAGCCGCGCGCCGGGTGCCGCGACGAACCGTCTACCGGGAAGCCTTGCGCGGCAAGCCGCGCACCTGATCTATTTTTGCGGTCAAGATGAGTGCATTGGGCGGGAGGGCATAAAGCCCGCCCCTTGTAAGGACTCATGTGCCGGTCAGACATATCCGGAGGTGATGCGGGCCGGGATAAACCCCGAGGGCCGTGCGGATCCGCAGGGTGGGCACGGTCCCACCGTGCCCACGGTCCGGCCGGGAGCTTCCCCATCGGGCCGATGGTATGGCCGGGAGGGAACAGCGTGCCCACGATCAGGCCGAGCCTCGTACCCCGCACTCGTCATGATCGCTGTGAAAGCGTGCGGCCATGGGGGCGTTCCACACGTCGGCTCCGGATCGTTCATGGCGCCAAGCACTGGGGCAAGGGGTTTGGGACCGCGGGCTGCGCCGCCGCGCACCCCACCCTCCGCGAATCAAGAGTTGACAAAGAGCACAGTTGCACTGTCTGACGGGAACATCGGTCCGTGGGGGCGGGCTTATCACCGCCCGCCTCATCATCCGTTGATCCCATCTCCTGCGCTTCCGAATGCACACCGGTATGAAGAGTCAACCCGGTTCAGGTTGCGTTCAATTCCTGGACGGGCTCTGTGATCTTGTTGATCCTGCCGACTTCGCGGACGATTTCAGCGGGGGAGCAGTATTCC
>OFEK01000249.1_pt1 | contig 69874 bp, 57 predicted proteins | sample 1521131 | NCBI WGS metagenome assembly OFEK01 (sample SAMN05720209, study PRJEB24109) | activated sludge metagenome | isolation source: Anaerobic digester | place: China | collected 2015-12-16 | reverse complement strand
GAATCATTCCCCCGCTCTTTTGTGCTTGAAAGATCCATCTCTTGAACGCAACTTCATATCAGTTCTTTCTGCGCGAAACCAGCTCGGCGAGGATTTCGGCCTTCAGGGTGTCGCAGGTAAAATAATCCGCCTCGAGATTCACGGCGAGCCGGTGCGCCAGGTCCAGTCGCATGATGCCGGATTTGTCTTCCGTGTCGACCACGATGAAGTCCGTGTTTTTCATGCCTTTGAGGAGCCCGGCACATCTTTCGACCTCCTCGGGCACGGGAATGCCGGTGATGCCCTGATTGGCCCGCCCATCGCTCACCACGGCCGCGACGATTCTGAGAGCCGGTTCCTTTATGAGCACTCGCCTGATGAGGTTGTAAATCGCAACCAGAGCGGCCGGGAGCGGAGTTTTCCCTCCGACGGGAATTTCCGCGAGCCTCCTGGATGCCAGTTCGACACTGGAGGTCGGCGGCAGGACGACCTCGGCCCCGTCCTTGCGGAATGCGATCAGGGACACCTTGTCCCGCTTGTGATAGCAGTCGGTCAGCATCGAAAGAACCGCCCCCTTGGTCTCGATCATCCTCCTCCTGGCCCCCATGGAACCGGAACAATCCACGGCGAAGATCACCAGGTGCCCCATTTTCTTTTCACGCCGTTTGAACCGCAGGTCTTCGCGCGAAACGATGAGGTTTCCCGCACGGCCTCTCAGGATCTGCCAGGGCGCTGCCGCACGCAGAGTGGCATCGACAGCGACGTCGAATTTTTTCGCCCGGAGAATGCTCCCCACGTACCGCCCCGCCTTGCCCGAGAATCGCGTGTTCGTTCTTCTCCCGGAAGCATTCCGTTCGATCCTGTCCTTCGCGAAGCGCATCCTTTTCACCTTGAAGGAATCGCCCACCGGGAAAACCTCTTCCCGGGAGTGCCCTTCCCGGGACTTCGGAGACGAATGGGCCCGGCTCCCGTCTCTATCCGCGGGCGCTTCACGGGCCTCGGCCCCGCCGCGGCTCGAATCCCCCGCCTGTTCCCGCTCCTCGGCCCGCGCTTCCTGCGACCGCTGCTCCCGTATCTCCTCTTCCCTCGGAGGAGCGGTACTTCGCCTTCTGTGGATCAACGCCAGGGGAACGACCCTCTTGACATGTTTCGCCGACACGGCACGGGCGCCGCAAAACGCGGCATAGGCCCGCGCGGCCCTGAGCAGGGCGATATCCCCGCGGTGTCCCTCGATACCGGCTTCGATGCACGCCTCCACGGCAAGCGCCCGCATTTCGGAAGGCACGGCGACCTGTTCGAGCAGCCCCCGCGCTCGTTCGATCCTCTCCTTCACTTTCGCCTCAATTCGGCGCAAGCGCAGATCGAGAGCCTCATCCGGGCAGTTGTGCGCCAGCGCCCTCGCCTTCGTGCCTTGTTTTTCCGGCGTCTCGAAGACGGCACACAGGCCGAAATGATCGATCGTTGCGGCCGAAACCGCTCCCTCCTCGGGATTCATGCCGGCAAAGAGGCAGAGCCGTCGAGAGATCGAGCCTTCCTCTATTGCGCCAACGATTCCGTCTCCGTCCCGATTGTTGAGTATTAAACTCAAGAGGTCCTGATTCAGGAGGTTGACATCGTCCATGTGGAGCACTCCTCCAAGCGAGCGCTGGAGGAGGCCGGCCCGCATGGACCGCTCCCCCGTCCGGACGGCCGCCTCGAGGTCGATGCCTCCCAACAGGGCATCTTCGGTGACGTTCAACGGCACTTCCACGAATGGTGCGCCTTCAGGAAGGAGATTCCTCGCCGAACGCGCCAGAGTGGATTTCCCCGTCCCTTTGCGCCCCAGAAAGAGAACGCCTCCGATGTCGGGGTCGATCAGGTTGAGGATGAGAGCCAGTTTCGCCCTCGCGTGACTGACTATCCTGGCAAATGACATAATGCATTCCTTGAAGACCATACCGGCCTCACGCTACGACGCTACGACGCAACGACGCAACGGCGCAACGCCGGGCTTCGGGACGACGCCGGGCGCGGGAGAACGCCCCCTGTTGTTACGAAGTCGCGGCGCCGTCACTTCGGCCCAACTGCTCGATCACCGCTTCCATTTTGCCTGCCCCCGATCCGATCTCTTCGAACGGGGCCCGCTTGAGCCTGTGGTTCAGTGCCGGGCGAACGATGTCCTTGATATCCTCCGTTTCGATGCGCTCCCGCCCCTTCAAGGCGGCGAGCGCTCTCGCCCCTCTGAGAATCACGATGTCCGAACGGTGACCGTCCACATGGACCGCAGAGGTGACCGCGACCACCTTTTCCAGGATTTCGTCCGGCATCTTGATGTCCTGGAGGTTTCGCCTGGCCCGGACGATCCTCTCCGAGAGAGATCGCTGGTCCGCCTCGACTTTCTCGAGAAAACCGGCGGCATCCGCATCGAACTCGAAGCGTCTCCTGAGGATTTCCATGCGAGGCTCCCTTTCTCGAATGGACCGTACGTAGACACAGAGACCGAAACGGTCCAGAAGCTGGGGCCTGAGGTCGCCTTCCTCGGGATTCATCGTGCCCACGAGGATGAAGCGGGCGGGATGCGTGAAGGAAACTCCTTCCCGCTCGACGAAATTCCGCCCCATGGCCGCGGAATCGAGCAACAGATCGATGATGTGGTCTTCGAGCAGGTTGACTTCGTCCACATAAAGGAAGTTTCGGTTTGCATCCGCGAGAATCCCCGGTTCGAATCGCTTTGCCCCGTGTTTGAGGGCATGCTCGATATCGAGCGTTCCGACAAGCCTGTCCTCCGTGATGCCGAGAGGAAGCTCGATCACTTTCATCTTTTTCGTCTCGCTCTCCAACGGCCCCCCCGGCGACGCTTTTTCCACGCAGGACGTGCACAGGTTTTTGCCGTCGGGATCGCAATTGAACGCGCAGCCTCTGGAAACGGCGATTTCGGGAAGGAGATCCGCGAGTGCCCGCACTGCGGTGCTTTTCCCCGTCCCTTTCTCGCCCATGATGAGGAGCCCCCCGATGGTGGGGTCTATGACGTTGAGAATAAGCCCCAGCTTCATCTGATCCTGACCGACAATGGCCGTGAAAGGAAAAATCATCCCCCTAACCCTTTCGTCCCAGAGTCTCATCCATTTTCCCCTTCCAACTTTCCACTTCGCGTGAAGTGATGATGTCGATCGAGCCGCCTTGAAAGTCGCCTTCCATTTCTCCGGCCTTTTCCTCGATCCATCCCTCGATCTCGACATAGATTTCCTTGAGCGCGTCCCGCACGTCGGCCGACGGAGCCCAAAGCCCCCGTTCGGCCGCTTCGATCAGTCTTCGGGCGGTCTCCTCGAGGGCGTACGGATTGTTCTCCTCAAAGAACTTCCGATTCCCCTCGTCCATGAGGAAGGTTCGGGCAATGTCGTCAAAGATCCAGTCATCCACTTCCCTGCTCGTTGCTTCCCAGCCGTAGACCCTGCCCACCCGCTTGCTGATCTCTCCCGCGCCCTTGTAGCCGTGTTCCTTCATTCCTTCGATCCATTTCGGGTTGAGCAGCTTCGTCCTCACGATCCTGCGGATTTCATCGGCAAGGTCCCTGACCCGAACCTCTCCCATTTCCCTCGTGTCGCCGTAATACGTCTTGATGTCCCTGCCCGAAACGACTTTTGCGGCGTTGATGAGCCCGCCGTGAGTGCCGAAATGGCAGCAGCATCCAAGAAGATCGTATTCGTCGGTGACCGTCTTGGCAAAAGTCAGTTCGACCGTTTCGAGGCTCCTGGACAAATGCCGGTGAGCGGGCTCGCCGAACACTCCCTTGCCGTAAGCGTACCCGTTCCAGTAAAGAAACACGTCGCAGAGATCCTTTTCGTCCTTCCAGGCGGACGCGTACACGGCAAGCTGGGTCCCCGCCTGGTAGACCCCGGGCATGCTCGAAAACAGCCGAAAGGTCCCTTTTCGGAACGCTTCCGCTTCATCCTCGGCCGCCCCGCTCTCCTCCATGTGCGCCAGGAGATGCCCGCGAACGAAATTCCGGTCCGGCGGTTCATCGAGCGCGGCCACGGCCTGCACCGCCTCGTCGATCAACTCGATGACGGACGCGAAATTGTCCCGCGTGATGCCCGACACCCGCACCGTTATATCGATCCTGGGGCGTCCCAGCTCTTCCAGGGGGATGATTTCAAATCCCGACACTCTGCCGTTTGCCTGCCACACGGGCCGCACGCCGAGCAAATACATCATCTGGGCCATTCCTTCGCCGTCCGACCACATGATGTCCGTGCACTGCCAATAGAAAGCGATGTTCTCGGGGTACTTCCCCTCCTCGTTCAGGAATTTTTCGATCGTCAGGCCCGCGAGCTGTACTCCCACTTCCCACCCTGCGCGGGACGGCACCTTGTGAGGATCGAGCGAGTAGAAGTTGCGTCCCGTGGGGAGGATATCCGGCCTGCCCCGCGTGACGATCCCGGAAGGCCCGGGCGGAACGTATCCGCCCGCCGCCCCGTTCAGAAGCGCCGACATCTCGTCGGTGAGCGCCACCCGCCTTTGAACGTCGTCGATCTTTTCCTGGACGCAGGCGATCACGGATTCGAACCGGAAGGCATCGTCGAAGTGCAATTGCATGAGGCGCGCAAGGGGTGCTTCTCCCTCGAGATAGGCCGCACAGATCGCTCTCGCTTTTTCGTCCACGAGGTCTTTGCCGGCCGTCTCATCGAGCGACCGGAACCCCTCGTCCCTTTCCATCAGGCTTTTCACAACCCCCCGCAGCGATTCGGGGGTGTTCTCGTACCTCACGACCGCGTAAATGAACTCGGACAGCCTCTCGCCCTCGGGGATGCTTCCGAACACGTGCATGCCTTTGGGGATATAGGTGTTTCTGAGGAGGGAAAGCGCCTCGTGCGCCGCCTTCAACACTTCATCGAAGGGCGCGTCGTGGCCGGTCTTCATCCCCTGCAGCAGGTTCCCGGCTTCGAGCCGCGCCTCGATCATGTGTCGAAGCGTGTGGGCCTTGCCCGGTTCGACAAGCTTGATTTTGTCGTATTCGGACATGAGCCGTTCGAGCTCGTCCAGGTCCCCGTAGAGCTCCCCCCTGATCATCACCGCCTGCATGTGATCCACCAGCACGGCACAGCTCCGGCGTTTCGCCGTGGTTCCCTCGGGTGGGTTGTCCGCGTTGTAGATGTAGAGATTCGGCATCTCATCGATACCGATATCCGGAAAGCAGCCGCTGGACAGTCCCGTGCCCTTCCCGGGCAGGAATTCGAGATTCCCGTGCGTTCCGACATGAACGATCGCATCCGCGCCGAAATCCCGCGAAAGCCACTTGTAGGTGGCCACGTACTGGTGCGGCGGCGGCACATTCGGATCGTGCAGAATCCTGCAGACCTGCCCGTCGCACCGCGCTCCCGCGCAGCCCCTCTTGGGCTGGACACAGACCACGGCGTTGCCGTACCGCACCCCCGTGACAAGGATTTTCCCTTCATAAACCATCGCCGCCGGCACGCCGTCCTTTTCCTCGCCGGGCGGGCGCCCCCATGCTTCGATCGTCCTGTTGCGGGTCGCCTCGGGCAATTCGTCGAACCAGCGCGAATAGCCCGCGACGTCGAGTTGCGCCAGGCAGCCTCCGCGCGCCGCAATTTCCCCCGTCGTGGTCCACCGGAATTCGGAAATCGCCTTTCGATCGAGGATTTCATCGATGAGCGCCTTCCCGTTTTCCGGAGGAGTCACCGCGTATCCCTCATCCTTCATTCGGTGAAGGACCCGGGCAACGCTCTCCAGCGTATCCAGGTGCGCTCCGCCGCCGACCGTGGCTTCGACGGACGCGCACGGGTTGTTGTGAAGCATGAAGGCGATCTTCTTCAGGCGGTTGGGCGTGCGCCGCAACCGGACCCACCTGGAAATCCGGCGGGCCAGGCGGTCGATCCTGTCCGGAATGGCTTCGTACATTTCCTCCTCCGGATTGCTCACCCCTTTGCTCGCACCCACCACGAGCGGTTCGACGACCCCCTCGAACTCCGGGAGCGCGATGCTCCAGGCGACCTGCTGCCCGAGGCCCGCCGGGTCGTCAAGCCATTGCGCCCGGTCCTTGTAGTAGGAGATGACGGGGTTCACGAGGGGAACATTCAAGGCCTTGAGCAGACCGACGCCGGATTCCGCCTGCGACTCGGATGAATTCCCCTTTTTCTGCCCGAGGAAGAAAACCGTGAGTTTCACGACCGCATCGACGAGGGGGCTGCCGTCTTCCGCCAGGAAAAACCCGCGGACCACGTCCTCACCCCCCAGGTTGCCCAGATTGGCGTCCTTGATGGAATAGAAGAACACGGGCAGCACGCCCAGGCCCTGCTCCTCGATGGCCGCGATGGTGCGGCTTTCCACCTCAAGGTTTCCGGACACCCAATTGGAACGGGAAAAGAGCACGCCCACGAGCGGCCGGTCCTTGTGGGGATAGATTTCAAGGTATTCCCGGGTGGTATCGAAAGGTCCCCCCCATTGCGGGTGGAAAATCCCTTCCCACGCCGTCTCTTTCGGGGGCGCATAGGAAATCTCGATGGAAAAAACCGCCGCCGCGAGGTACTTCAGCATCTCCCTGAAATTGTCCCCGCCATTGAACAGGAGGTAGCGGTACACGTTCGCAACGATTTCGGGATTCACGTTGGAGAGCTTCCAGGAGCCGATGTCCGGCCCCACCGTCACGACCGGAATCCGGCCGCGGCAATCCTTCAGCTCATCTTCCAGCTCGTCCCAGAACGACTCGGTCGTCCTGTAGAACAGGATCAGATCGGCGCTTTTTATTTCCTTCCTGCATTCCCGCAGTTTTAGAGGGTCGAGATTCAACTGCTTGTTCGAGTACGCCTTCAGATCGAACGTTCCTGTGGCCGCGGCGGCCTGCTTGAGGAGCGGAACATAATTCGACCACATGATGGACAGGAGCTTCATGCATCTCTCCTTGCCGAGTCTACGATCCGGCTGTTTTCAGATTCTCGGGCATATCATCCGCAATCCGCTGCCCGTGAGGAACTCGACTTCCAGGCCGTAAACGTCCCAGAGATTCTTCCGGGTGATCGCGGCGTCGGGCGTTCCTCGCGCGATGAGCCGCCCCTGCTTCAAGAGGAGCACCTGGTCGGAAAACATGAGGGCCATGTTGGGATCGTGAAGATTCATGATGACCGTCAAGCCTCTTTCCCGCACGATCTGCTTCATTTTCGCCAGGATCAGGTTCTGATTTCTGAAATCGAGGTGAGCCGAAGGTTCGTCGAGGAGCATCACCGGTGCGTTCTGAGCCAGGCAGCGGGCCACGAGCACCATCTGCCGTTCCCCGCCGCTCACCCTGGTGTACGGGCGGGAGGCCAGGTGACGAATGCCCAGGGTTTCCATCGCCTTGTGCGCCAGTTCCGAATCTTTATCCCCCGGCGACGAAAACACGCCCACATGGGCCGTTCTCCCCATGAGCACAATGTCGAAGCAGGTGTAGGGGAACGGGGGCTCGTGCTCCTGGGGCACCGAGGAGATTCTTCTGGCGATTTCCACTCGTTTCAAATGCTTCACCGATTCCCCTTCGAACAGCACGTCCCCCTTCTGAAATTTCCAGATCCCCAGCAGGCATTGGAAAAGCGTCGTCTTCCCGGAGCCGTTGGGACCGAGAACCGCCGTGACTTCACCTCCGCGGGCGAAAAAATCGATCTCGCGCAGGACCGTCTCCTGCGAGCCGTTGTGAGAAAAGGTGAGTCCCCTGACTTCGATCATTTTCCCCAGCTCTCCTTTGCGCCCCTTTTCATCAGGTAGACGAAAAAAGGCGTGCCGCTCAGCGTCGTGATGATCCCGACGGGGAGGTCGAACGCCGTGAGGTTCCTTGCCAGGGTGTCGGCGAAGATCATGAAAGCCGCCCCCACGGCGAGAGAAAAGGGCACGAGCACCCTGTGGTCCGGCCCGACGAGCATTCTCGTGAGGTGGGGCACCATCAGGCCCACCCACCCGATGATGCCGCTGACGGATACGGCGCTCCCGACGGCGAGCGAGGCGGCGCCGATGAACAGAAGCCTGTCCCGCTCGACCGGTATCCCGAGTGCCCGGGCCTCGTCCTCCCCCATGGACAGGGCGTTGAGGCGCCACCGCATCAGAATCAGGGGGAAACTCACCGCAAGCATTGAGAGCGACACGACGCCCACGGCTCGCCAATCCGCAAGCGAAAAGCTCCCGAGGAGCCAGTAGACGATGCTCACCAGTTTGTGCGGATCCACCAGGAACTTGAGTATGGAAACCAACGCGCTGAAGAATGCCGAAACCACTATGCCGGACAGCACGAGGTGCAGGCGCGACACCTCTCCCTGGGTTCGCGCGAGCATGTAGGTGGAAAAGGAGGCGACCAGGCTGAAGAGGAACGCCGCGACCTGGATCGGAAACTGTGGAAAGAGGGCCACGGACAGGGCACAGCCGAATGCGGCCCCGGACGACAATCCGAGGATGAACGGATCGACCAGCGGGTTGCGGAAGATTCCCTGGAGAGTGACCCCGGCCCCGGACAGGGCCGCGCCGACCACGGCCGAGAGAACCACCCGCGGAAGCCTGATTTCCCACACGATGGAAAGCTCCGGCACCGGGGCCGCTTCGAGGAAAAATATTTTGGACAGCAGGATCTTCGCCGTCAGGAGCGGGGAAATGCCGTATGCCCCCCAGAAGAGCGACAGCCCGCCAAAAAGCAGCGGCGATATCCCCAGTGAAAACTTCAGCCATTTCCTGTTCACGAAACCCATCCGATCTAGTCGAGAGCCAGTCCTTCCAGGGGAGCCCCGAAACATTTCATGTGAAACGCCCGGATCGCCTCCAGGGCTTCCGTTCTATCGAAGCATCCGGGATGCGCCTTGTAAGCCATCCAAAGCGCGAGCGTGCTGACGGCGGGCGACCAGGTGGACAAGGCGGGGGCCTTGTAAACCCGCCTGTTCCTGACCGCTTTGACGGACTTCCACTGACGATTCGACGCGAGTTCCCCGGGACCGTACCGAGCGCTCCCCCAGATGAAGATCACATCGGGGTCCCACGCAATGATCCATTCCAGCGAAACGTCCGCCTGCTTCAATGGTATGTGCTCCGCGGGGTTGACCGCCCCGATCAGGCGAATGAGATCCTGCTGGAGGCCGATCCCGCCGCTGACCGTTGTGGGCTTCGTCCAGATCCACAAGACTTTCGGACGCTTCTCCGGCGGGGTCTTCGACACTTTCGACGCCGTGGCCGCCAGGCTGTTTTCCATCAAGGACCGAACCTCGCGTGCCCGGTCCTCCTTCTGGAAAATTCTCCCGTACAGATCGATCACCTGGTAGAGCTCGCGGAGACTTTCCGGCCACACGGAGATGACCTTCAGCCCCCTTTCGACCAGGAAAGCCGTGACCTCCGGCTTGTAGGACCAGGTGATCACCAGGTCCGGGTGCAGGGACAGCAGGGTCTCCACGTTCAACGAATCCGCCGTGCCCACCGAAGGGCATGCCTTGAGCTCGGGGAACCCCTTGAGCACCGGACTGTCGAAGGCCCACCGGTTTATTCCCGCCGCGCGGTCCCATATGCCGAACACCGGAATGAGATCGTAGAGCGAGAGAAAGACGACCCTTCTCACGGGGAGCGCAATCTCGATGTCCTTCCCCGCCGCGTCCTTCAAGGTGAGCGCGTGGGCCGGCGCCGCACCGGCGCCGGCCGCAAGGAAAAGGACAACTTGAAACCAGACCACAATTGCCGCCATCAGAATCTCGCCGTCACCCCCCCGAAGAACTGCCTCCCGGGAGCCTTGTAATAGCTGTAGTAGTTGTTGTCGAAGATGTTGTTCACCGCGAAATCAATCGTCGCCCAATCCGTCAGCTTGTATCTTGCCGCAAATTCGCCCACGAAATACGCATCGTAGGAACCGTACACCCCGGAGACGGTGTCCAGGTTCTGATCGCTGCTGTACTGCTTGCTGACGTAACGCCCGATGGCGGTGAAAGAAAGCTTGCGGTAGGTCACCTCGCCCCCGGCGCTGAACATGTACCGGGGGACCCCGGGGAGCTGCTTGCCTTCCGTCAGCGGATTCGCGGGATTGTCCAGCATCTCGCTGTGAGTGTACGTGAAACTGGTGAAGAGCTTCAGGCATTCCCACGGCCTGGTTTCCGCTTCCAGCTCGAAACCGTCGGTTTCGGCCTTTCCGGCGTTCGTCTGGACGAGAAGCGTGGGAGTCACGGTTCTGAAGTAGATGAAGTCATCGATGGTGTTGTTGAAATAGGTGAGCTTCAGCACGGTTCTCTGTCCGATTTTCTGCTCCACCCCGATATCCCACGAGAAACTGCTCTCGGGATCGAGTTTCGGGTTGCCCTGGTAGACCGTGCCGTAGCTGGTGACCCAGGTTCGATACAGCTCGTACACGTTGGGGGGCCGAAACGCCGTCCCGACGGACGCCCTGAACGTCGTCCCGTCCAAGGGCTTGTACACGACGGAGCCCTTGGGATTGACCGAAAACTCCTCTTTTGAATCGTAGTACTGGGGATAGCCCGCCACGCCGACCTGGTCGGCCATGCCGTCGAAGGTTTCCCAGTAGTCGCCGCGCAGCCCGGCGTAGAGGGTGACGTCCCTGAAGAGCGCTATTTCGGCTTGCGAATAGAAGGAAAAGATATTGTCCGCTCCCTTGGCTTCATAAGTCAGGTCCCCCTTGGACCCGGTGTCGGTCCAGTCGGTCAGGGCGTGTTCCTGGTTGTTGGCCTCGTCGTGGCGGAAGGCGGTCCCCACGATGAGCATGTGCTTTTCGAGCACGGGGATGGACAGCTGTGCATCCGCGTGGTAGGCGCGAGTGGGGGTTTCGCTGATCGTGCCGGGCCCGCCGGACCGGGTGGCGGTTGACGACGATGGAGTGACATACCAGTTTGTCGGCATGTCGATGAGCCCCCCGGAGATCTTGAGCACGGAATCCCCGAAGAGGCGGGTTTCGAGGCCGCCGTTATATAGATTCTGGAGAATGCCGCCTCCGCCGCTGAGAAAAGACCCTTCGGTGAAGCTCAGCGTATTGCCCCTGAAGTTGACGGGGCCGGACCAGATGGTATCCCCCAGGGCGTTCGTCAGATAACTGTTGGGATTGTCGTACCCGTAGCCGTACTGGTTGTTTCGGTACGAAAAAAATACCTTCGCCTCCTCACAGACGTCGTAGGACAGCTTGAGCCCGCCGGACTGCGTCCACCAGCTGTTGTCGCCCGTATCGCCGATGATGAAGGCCGGGTTCCCGTAACTGTCCGTCGTGGGAACGGCTCCCCGGGCGGGGGTCCCTCCCGATCCGCTCGGCTTCTTTACGACAAGGCCGCTGGGGTACCCGTCGCTGGACTTGTATCCGAAGCCGGCGAGCAGCCTCAGACGGTCGAACAGTTTGTCGCCGTACGATCCGTAGGTACTCCAGTAATTGTCGCTGCCGTACCCGCCTTTTACGGTGAATTCCCGCTTCTCGGGCATGCGGGTGATGATGTTGACCACGCCGCCCATGGCGTTTCCGCCGTAGAGGGAAGAAAACGGCCCGCGGGCGACTTCGATCTGCTGCACGTCTTCCGGGTTGATCGAATTCCAGTCCACCTGACCCGTATAGCCGTTGTTCAAAGGCTGGCCGTCCAGCAGAACGAGGGTTCTCTTCTGGTCCGGCAGCCCCCGCAACGTCACCCGACCCGTGGTGTCGAGCCCCTTGGCGCGCTTGTCGAACAACCCGGGGACCAGGTTCATCGCCTCGTCCACCTTCTGGATGTTCCGGCTTTCGATGTCTTCCCTGGTGACGACCGAGGTGGCGGCCGGCACGTCGGCGATGGATTTTTCCGTCCGAGTCGCCGTCACCACGATGGGATCGAGCGGATGGTCCTTTTTTGACGTCTCATCGGCATGGCCTGGTGCTGGAACGCCTTCGGCGGCGGTGTAGCCGATTTCGGAACTCCCGGTCCGGGATTCCGCCGGCGCGACCGTTTCCGCGGCGTCCGCACCAACCGCGACCCCCGGCAGGAGAAGGCCGGGCAGCAACAACAGGAACATGACCAGGAAGCACGCGGCAGTTCCAGGTCGTTCGTTCGCTTGAACCGAATGCGAACGCGAGCGTGAAAATGCGACAAACCTTCGGACGATGCCTCTCGATTCCATGAAATACCCCTCCCTTGTCCGACGCCTTTTGCTGTGCTAGAAAAGGCGTGTGAATGGGTCTCCATTCATTCCGGGGAGCAGGTCCCGCCTCGGCCAAAGGACCGGGACCTGCTCCATTCCTCCTCTTTCGGGGGATGGCTCTCCCATGCCCCTTCATCCCCGCGTTCAATCCGATTTCAAAGCCCCGCAGCTCCGTCACGGGAGCGCACGGGCGTCGTTCCCCGCTTCCCGTGCAAAGTTTCACCCCCTCTCTTTCTTCCCCGTCGCATATAATTTTGCGTTCAAGACGAGTGCATTGGGCGGGAGGGCACGAAGCCCTTCCCCTGTATGCGTCTGCCCGGCACATCGGTCCGTGGCAACGGTGTTGTTCAGTAGGGTGGGATGCGCGACAGCGCAGCCCACGGTCCCAATACCCCTGCCCCAGCGCTTGGCGCCATGAACGACCCGGAGCCGACGCGTGGAACGCCCACATTGAAGATGCAAACGGCCGAACGCTTTCGCAGCGCTCATAACGAGTGCGGGTGCACGAGAGGCCCGGCCTGATCGTGGGCACGCTGTTCCCTCCCGGCCATACCATCGGCCCGATGGGGAAGCTCCCGGCCGGACCGTGGGCACGGAGGAACCGTGCCCACCCTACGGATCCGCACGGTCCCCGGTGTTAATCCCCGCCCGCGTCACCTCCCGACTGCGTCTGACGGGCACATCGGTCCGTAGGGGCGGACTTTATCCCCGCCCGCGTCACCTCCCGACTGCGTCTGACGGGCACATCGGTCCGTGGCAACGGTGTTGTTCAGTAGGGTGGGATGCGCGACAGCGCAGCCCACGGTCCCAATACCCCTGCCCCAGCGCTTGGCGCCATGAACGACCCGGAGCCGACGCGTGGAACGCCCACATTGAAGATGCAAACGGCCGAACGCTTTCGCAGCGCTCATAACGAGTGCGGGTGCACGAGAGGCCCGGCCTGATCGTGGGCACGCTGTTCCCTCCCGGCCATACCATCGGCCCGATGGGGAAGCTCCCGGCCGGACCGTGGGCACGGAGGAACCGTGCCCACCCTACGAATCCGCACGGTCCCCGGGGTTTATCCCCGCCCGCGTCACCTCCCGACTGCGTCTGACGGGCACATCGGACCGTAGGGGCGGGCTTTATGCCCGCCCGCATGACCTCCCGACAGGCAGGTTTTGTGCCCCGTCTTGAAGCGCCTCAATGTCGCTCCCGCGCATACCTACCCCGAATTCGTGAGAGCGAACCGGATGGGGAGCACAGCCCTCGACTTGACGGCATGTCCATTCAACCTGGCCGGAATGAAAGTGGATTCCCTCACCGCCAGGATCGCCTCCTCCTCGAAACCGGAGCCCGCCCGGGTCAAGACTTCAACGTGGATCGCGCGCCCCTTTTCATCGATCGTCACCCGCAGTACGACCGTGCCTTCCTTCCCCAGTTGCCGCGCAACACTGGGGTACCTCGGTTTCACCAGGCGATGGAACCTGGGACCGTTCGCAGCTCCAAACCGGGCGTCCACGACCCCTCCGCCCGGTCCTCCCGCCCTGCCGGACCCCTCCCTCGCATCCGCGGCGGAACCACCGGCCGAAGTCCCCGAATCACGAGTGCCGGACCCGATGGAGGCGTGCGATCCCGCTGCCGCCGCACCTTCCCCCGCGGAGGATTCCTCGGGCTCCGCGGGCATTTGCCCACCGCCACGAACAGCCGCAAGCGGATCCACCCGGGACGAATCCATCGGTTTGGCAGGCGGGGATTCCTTCTTCCTGCCCGGTTTCCGCACGGGCGGTCGGAGCTTCGGCTCAGCGGGCCGCTCCTCGGGAGGGGGCGGTTGCTCCACCGCGCAGACGTCTTTCGGCGCGGCATGGATGCTGTCGTCCGTGGCGGGGCCGGCTTCCCCGGTTCCGTTCCCGTCACGGGGGATTTCCGCCCGGCCGTAGAAATCCGCCGGGGATATGAGCCGGACCTCCATCGGGGGAGGCGGCCTGTAGATCGCAAGCGGCGTGGCCCAAAGGACGCACGCAATGCCGAGGTGACCCAGGATGGATACGGTGAGGTTCTGCCAAAGCCGCATGACTCAAAACCGACCGGGCTGAAGGGAAAAAAGAAAAAGGCCGCAAAAGCACTCCCCCCGCCTACGGCGGAAGACAAGGCTTTCACGGCCTCATTGGACGAAATCGGAATACGGATATGGCTCCGGCCGCAATGCCGCGACCGAGCTCACGAGCAGGCGGCCCCGCACCTTCGTGATGCGTTCGTTATCCACCGGGCCGATTGCCGGCTCATTACCCCTAAGTATCCATTAGACAGGGTCCCGTGTCAATGGATTTTGCCCGAAACCCGAACCGATCAAGGCAACCGGTTGGAGGCCGAGAAGGTACGGTTCACCATAAACGAATCCACGGATACAGCTACCGCATTGCCGTTTTTCTCATCTTTTCAGGGTCTTCTTCCTCGATCTTCCCGGAATCTCTTGCTGCATCCCTGCTCCGAATGCCGATGCTCAAATCGCAATCCAGCGCCTCCGCAATTTGCAGAAGGGTCTTGATCGTGGCGTTGGAACCGTTGTTCAGGAGCCTGGAGACCGAGGCCTTGCTCACTCCGAGCGAGTCGGCAAGCTGTTTTCGATTCATGCTCCTGCGCTCCATGGCTTCCAGGATTCTCTCCGTGACCTCGATTTTGAGCGCCGCGAGCTTGAATTCGAAGCTGTCCCGCGCTTCGTCGCGGATTTCATTGAACCACCCGTAGGCCTTCACGTCATTCTCCTGGTATGTCCCCTCACTTGGCGTGACCGCAGGTCTATCGTTGCAGAAATGAGAGAAGGCGCATGATTCATTCCTGACGGGAAGACAGATATGAACGGACGGATGAGCACCCCGGCGGTCGAAAGACAAGCTCCCGCAGCCGCATCCTTTCCGCTTGCAGTCGCGAAGTCCGGGCATGCGTTTTTCCCCGCCCGGCGGACAACCGCTGCGAGCGCATTCTCATCCCCCGCACTTCACCTCCAGAGCCAGGCGGCGCCGCGCACTCCGCTGGAGTCGCCGAACCGCGGAGGCACCAGGCGCGTGTCCACCCGGTCGGAAAAAACATAGGCGCCCCACAGCCGTGGGACGTTGCGGTACAGGCGCCGGATGTTGGACATGCCGCCGCCCAGGACGATGACGTCGGGGTCGAGGATGTTGACGACATGCGCCAGCGAACGGGCCATGCGGTCTTCGTACCGCAGCAGGGTGTGCTCGCACGAAGGATCGCCCTCGTCCGCCCGGGCGACGATTTCCTTCGGCGGGAGCCGGTCCCCCGTGGACAGTGCATGCAGGGCCGCCATGCCCGGACCGGAAAGGAACGTCTCGATGCACGCGCAGCGACCGCAGTAGCAGCGCGGCCCCGGCCGTTCGTCGTCCTTCGGCCAGGGAAGCGGATTGTGTCCCCATTCTCCGGCGACGGCGTTCACGCCTTCCAGCACCTCGCCTCCAACCACGATCCCCGCGCCCGTGCCCGTGCCGACGATCGCTCCAAAGACCACCCGCGCTCCGCGGGCCGCTCCGTCCCGGTATTCCGAAAGGGCAAAGCAGTTGGCGTCGTTGGCGATGCGAACGGGGCGGCCCAGCACGGTTTCCAGGTCCCGAGCGATGGGTTTTCCGTTGAGACACACGGAATTGGAGTTCCTGAGCAGGCCGGTGGCCCTGGAAACGGCCCCGGGAGTGCCGATCCCGACGCTTCCCCGCTCCCCTCCGAGCTCGGCCTCGACTTTCGAAACCAACCGGGCCACGGCCTCGAGGGTGGACCGATAATCGCCCCGCGGAGTGGCTTCGCGGAATCGCGCGAGCTCGTTGCCGCCGTCGTCCAGGGCGATGATTTCGATTTTCGTCCCTCCCAGGTCGACCCCCAGTCTGAGCATGGTCCCCTCACCTCCCGATCCGTCCCCGGTCATCGGGCCGCCGCCGCGGACGCCGCGCGGGCACGGCATCGCGACGGTTGCGGGTCCGTCTCCCGGGATGCCGCGCCGGGGCGTCGACGAAAAAGGCTTTCGACACTCATGGAAACCTCGTCTCGGCTCCTCGGGCCGTGCCGCCTTGAGCTCGCGACCCGGAAGCGCACCGTTCGGCCTACGTCGCGTCCAGGAATTCGACCGCTCGCCGCTCGGACCAGTACCGGCCGTCCTGTGCGAAGGACACGAAGCCGACGTGCCCGCCGCTCCCCGGCAGCTCCAGGAAAAAGCACGGGCTGCGGCGCGCTTGTTCCACGGGACGGCATTCCGGGGTCAGGAAGGGATCGTCGAGGGCGTTCACCAGCAGCGCCGGAACCCTGATTCTCTCGAGATACGGCTTGCAGCTCGCCCTTCGCCAGTAATCTTCGGCGTCTTTGAAACCGAAAAGGCGCGCCGTGTATCGATCGTCGAACTCCTTGAAGGTCTTGATATGGTCATAGTCGCGATCGTCGATTTCACCGGGCATGAGCTCCATTTTCCGCCGGATTTTTTCATGCAGCAGCTTCAGGAAACGCCGCAGGTAGAACCGGTTGCCCGGATCGGCCAGCCGACGGGCGCTCGCTCCGAGGTCGCACGGCACGGAAAAGGCCGCCGCCCCGCAGACGGGCATCGCCAGGCTGTCTCCCTGTTCGCCCAGGTACTTCAGGACGATGTTCCCACCCGCGCTGAACCCGATCAGCGCAACCTTTTCGTAGGCGCCGGAGGCCACCGCGTGAGCGATCACCGTGCCGAGGTCCCCGGTTTCCCCGCTGTGATAGAACCGCAGCCGCCGGTTGATTTCTCCGCCGCAGCCGCGATAGTTCCAGGCAAGCGCGTCCCATCCCGCGCCGTTCAGCGCCCGGACCATGCCCATGACGTACGCGCGCGTCGAATCCCCCTCCAGGCCGTGGCAAACGACGCCCAGCCGCCGGGCCCCCTTCCTCGACCAGTCCAGGTCCAGAAAATCCTCATCGGGGGTGGCGATCCTTTCCCTATGGTAAAAAACCCCGTCCACCTTTCGCAGCAGGGCCGGAAAGATCGTCTGGATATGCCCGTTGGAAAACAGGGCGGGAGGCACGTACGATGAAGGATCGATCAGCGGCATGTCACTTCGTACCGGGTTTCGAGGAACGGTCCGAGGTTACCCCCACCGGTTGCCGTCTTTTTTCTTCAAGTCGATGATTCCGCCGCTTTCCCGGTCATCGATGAAGGCCGACAGCACCCAGCCGACCACGCTGATCACCAGCGCTCCGAAAACGGCGGCCCAGAAGCCCTCCACGTGGAAGCCGGGAATCACCGAAGAAGCCATCTTCAGCATCAGGGCATTGATGACGAAGGTGAACAAACCGAACGTGAGCACGTTGATCGGCAAGGTCAGGATGAGGATCAGCGGCCGGAGGAAGACGTTCAGGACACCCAGCGTCGCGGCGGCGAACAATGCCGAAAAGAAACCGCTCACGCGGATCCCCTCGATAAGATACGATGCGCATACGATCGCGAAGGTCACAACGAGCCACCGCAAAGCCAAACCCCTCATCCACAGCCCTCCGTTCAGCCCCGTCCCGACCGCGCCGAATCACTTCCAATCATGTCCTCGAACATTCCGACGCGCTCAATCTAGCCCAAATCGGGCGCTTTGAAAACACCGTTTCACCCCGTGCGCCGGCGCAATTCCAATTTGGGAATCAGAGCCCGTCGGGGGCTCGTTTTGGATGGACAGGAGGCGGATACTGAGGTAAAGGTTTCGGACGAGGAAGCATTGCCCGGGGCCCCGGGACATGATGAATCTACACAATCAGATTTCATTTGCCGGAATGTTCAGGACCGAGGAGCCTTGTCCATGGAAGGGACTTTGTCCCGTCGCCAGGCCGGACGGAGTCCGCCGGGACCTGCCCGGAGAGGTCGCCGGAAGGCTCGAACGGGCGAGGATGAGAACCGCGAAAAAGCGGCCCGGTCCCCCCTCGGCATGGGTCCGAGACATGGAGGGAAGACATAGGGCGTTCCGAGACATCGACGCCCCTCCCGGTGCCCGCCCGAGTCAATCGGAGTGAACGCGGCGCCCGGTAGGTCCCCCCGACACCACCCGCATGGAGGATGGGTGCTTCTTCAACGGCTTGGAAACATCGTTATCGAATCAGAAAGATCCCAGAGAACGAGGTTTGAACATGTTGAATCGAATCGGTTTCAGAGGCGTCGCTCCCGCCGTGCTCGGCATCCTGCTGTCCATCGTCTGCTCGGGCTGTACCACCACCCCGCAGTCATCCCCGAGCGCCTCCCCTCAGCCTCAGCCCCCGGCCGCCAGGGAACCCGTTCACGTCGCGCCGCAGGCCGCACCCGTATCCTGTGCCGCCGCGTTTCCATATTACCCGCCCCCCGACCGGCTGGATCTCTGCGGGGAGCCGGTTCCATTGCAGCACGAATCCGTGAGGGAACGCTTCGACCGTGAGTTCACCACGGTGGTCTATAACCATGCCCAGATCTACCTCTGGTTGAAGCGCATGGATCGCTATTTCCCGCAAATCGAGGAACGCCTGAAGTCCATGGGGCTCCCGGACGACCTGAAGTACGTGGCGATCGTGGAAAGCGACCTGGTGCCGAATGTGGTCTCCCCCAAGGGAGCGGCCGGCCCCTGGCAGTTCATGCCCGCGACCGGATCCGCCTACGGCTTGCATCAGCAGGGTTCCGTCGACAAGCGATACGATTTCGAGCGATCGACCATCAGCGCTTTCCGATACCTGAGCGATCTGAACCGGAAATACAACAACTGGGCCCTGGCAATCGCCGCTTACAACTGCGGCGAAAAGCGGATCCTGGACGAATCCCGGGCACAGGGAACAAGGGACTATTACCACCTGAAGCTTCCGACGGAGACGGAGCGCTACGTGATGCGAATCCTCGCGGTCAAGGCGGTCCTCGGCAATCCAACCCGATACGGGTACTGCCTTCCCAAGGGTATGGGCTACGGTGAGCTGAAGGTGGACCGCGTGACCATGAACCTGTCCTGTTCCACCCCCATCCAGACCGTTGCCGCATGCGCGGGCACCACGTACCGGGAATTCAAGCGGCTCAACCCGGAGTTCCGTGCCGAGGTCATCCCTTCCGGCTGCCACGAGGTCAAATTCCCCGCCGGATGCGGTCCGGCCTTCGAACAGAATTTCAGCGCGAGCCGCGCGGCCCTGTCCTCCGCCGTTCCGGAGCCATCGTCGGATGAGGCTCCAAGGGAACCGGCCCAGGTGCGCCAGCCAAAACCCTCGCCCCTCAAGGCCAAGTCCCGACAGCCCGCGGAGACTTTCCACACGGTCAGGAAAGGAGACACTCTGTTCAGCATAGCCAGGCATTACAGGGTGAACGCGCAGGACATCAAGAAGGCCAATCGTCTCAGGGGCAACGACATCGTTCCGGGACAGAAGCTGAAGATCCCCTGAGCCTATACGCACGTCGTCCTTCCGGATGATCGCTCCTCCGAAGGCGGCGATCCATCCCCGACGTTCCGCCTCCCCTTGCGCGGGACGGGAGACGGAATCCCGCGACAAGCTCCGCCTCCGCGCCGGTTTACGTTTTTCCGGGAATGGCGCCGTTCCGTCGCGGGCGTCGTCGGCCATGCGGTTCATGACCATGAGGTCTTCGGCATGATCGCAGGCGGACCGCTCGTCGAGGCCGATGGCCCCGTGGAAGGCCTCCAAACGACGTTATGCCGTTCGGGCCGGCATCTCCGCCGGGCCGTCCAGCCAGAAAAGAAGCGCTCTTTTCAGCTCGTCGATCTGCTCGGGATCGGTGACTTTCTCTCCCTGATGGGTCCTGACATAGAAGACGTCCGCGACCTGGTCGATCTTGGTCGTGATCTTCGCGACGGATATGCGGATTTGCAGCTCGAACAGGGTCCTGCCGATCGTGTAGAGCAGCCCCACCCGATCCACCGTGTTGACTTCCAGAATGGTGTACATCGCCGACGATTGGTTATCCACCAGGGCCTGGCTCGGCGCAGTCCGCATCGGGACCTGGGAGGCCGGTCGCCGCCGGGCATGCTCGGCAATGCGGTAGTCGAGCGCCATCTTGCCGAGCAGCAGGCGTTCCACATCCAGCCGAACCGCGTTCCAATCCGTCCCGCCTCCCGCGCCGCCCGGCAGGCGGCACTGAAAGATCAGCAGAATCAATCCGTTGTGCATGGTAAACACCTGCGCTCCCAGGATGTTCATGCTGTGAAGCGTCAGGAGGCCGGCACACCGGGAGAGCAGTCCCGGTTTTTCCCAGCTCACGATGGTGATTTCCGCGGTATCGCCCGAAGACTCGACCTCCCACACGAAGGGCGCATCGGAGGACTGGAGATGGCGCCACATGCGCAGGTGCCTGGCGACGGCTTTCGGCTGCATCGAAAGAAGGTAACGCGGAACCAGTTGGGAGAAATACGAGTCCAGCTGTGCCTCGTCCACCAGGTCGAGCACTTCGTTGCGGACCTGGTTTCGCAACCGTTCGATTCTTTCCGTGATGGCCCGGGCGCTCGGTTCTCCTTTCTCGAGCAGGTGCCGGATGCTGTTGTAGAGGGCGAGAACCGGCGTGTCCCTCCATTTCTGTCGGGCCCTGGGTCCGGTGGACAGCATGTCCGCGTAGCTCAGCAGAACGAGCAGATCGAGCAGTTCGGGACTGCCCACCGCAGCCGCGCATCCGGCCAGCATCTCCTGGTCCGCAAGGTCTCTGAGGGAAGCGCTGTCCATGAGCAACAGGTGCTGGGCCACAAGAAACCGGACCTTGGAGGTTTCCTCGGGTTCCAGGCCCAGGCGGCGCGCAATGGCCGGAATCATTTCTCCGCCTTTGGCCGCGTGCCCCCTTCCCGAACTCTTCCCGATATCGTGCAGCAATCCGGCCAGGTAAAGCCAGACGGGGTCCTCGATGCCCCGGGCGATTTGGGTGAGCTCGGGTTCGGCCGCCGAATAGAAGCCGGCCCGTATCTTCTTCAATTCGCTCAACGTGCGCAGATGATGCTCGTGAACGGGATACAGGTGAAACGCGTCATGCTGCGCCAGTCCGTAGACCGCGGCAAGCTCCGGTATCAATGCGGTGAACAGGTCATTGTCGCAAAATCGTCGGAATGCGGGAAGCTCTTCCGAATCGGCCCGGATCAGTGCGAGCAGTTCCTCTTTGACCAGCGGATCTCCGGAAGACGAATTCAGTGCGTTACGATGATGGTGGACCCATTGCCGCGTGACGTTGGCGAACCCCAGCCCTCCTTCTGCCGCGAGGCGGAACAGGTGGACGAGGTGTCCGGGGGTCGCGGGGTATCGGTCCGTTTGAATGTGGATCTTTCCGTTCAACACGAAAAGGCCTTCTTCGAGAGGCTCGCCCCGCATTTCCTCGGCAGCGGGAAGGCTTTCCCGGCTCTCCCTCAGGCGCTCCCAAAACTCCGCGGAGACCACCCCCACCCCGTGAAACAGCTGGAACACCTCCTGCATCAGACTTTCCACCGGGAGGAAACCAGCCCGTTCGGCGTAGCCGAGCTTGTTCGCGAGCAGTCCCTGCTCGTCGAAATGAAGCACGCCGGAAGACTTCTCCGACAGGCTCCGCAGCAGGCCCAGCAGGCGCATGTACGATTTTTCCGCATGCCGGATGAAATCCACCTCCCGGCGAACCAGGTATCCCATGAAGATGGCATCATCCAGGCTCCGGATATTGGATGCGATACGGCAGGCCAGCCGTATCGTCACGATGTCGGAAAGGGCGCCCGGATTGTCCTGCAAATCGGGCTCGAGCCAACTCTCGGGTTTTTGCAGCCTCCCCTCCCTGGCCCTGACCGTATCGTACAGGCGGGAAAGCAATTCCTCGCGCCGCGCCTCGATGAATCCCTCGATGCCCTTCTCAGCCTGTTCCAGCAATTGGCGATTCCCGGAGACATACCTCATTTCCAGCAATTCCAGAAATGCGTTAAAATCGCCTTCGAGCGCGGTCATCAACGAATCGAGAGTCTCCCGGCGCAAATCCACGGTCCAGCCCGCCTCGGTCAGGGGCACGGTGATTTCGTCGAGCCGGCTTGCATTCCACAACGCGGAATCCGTCATCAGAAAAAGGATGCGCACCGGCTGACCGGGGCCGATGACTCCGCGCGCGAAACCGTCCAGGCCGATCACCGCGGCGCTGGACCGGAAATGCTCCGTATCCTGGCTGAGCCTGTTCACGAGCCGGTTGTAGAGGGAGATGATGGCGATTTCCAGAAGACTCGTGTGCCGGATGAGGGCATCCTCGCTGCTGTCGCTCAGGACTTGCTCCCGCTGTCTTCTCAATGACTCTGAAATAGAATGCATCTCGGGTTACCTTTCCTTGGAAGTCATTGCGCAGAACCCACGATGAATATTAAGCCATCGCCCGTCAATTTGCATTCCCCAAGCATTTTTTCCCTCCGCGTTTCACGAGTGGCGGCGGAAAGCGAACGGACGTCGCACCGCGCGCCACACCGATCCACGGCTCGTGGCCTTGACCGTGTGCCTTGTTCCGACTATTTTACTTGAAAAATATTTTAAGGACACATCAAGTCGGAGGAGCACGCAGTGATCGCAATTCTGGACTACCGGGCCGGCAACCTGACCAGCGTTGAAAGAGCATTGAATTCCCTGGGATTCCCTTGCCGCATTACGCACTCGCACGACGAAATCAGGGACGCCGACCGTATCATCTTCCCGGGTGTCGGGGCTGCGGGCAGATCCATGGCGGCTTTGCGGGAGCTCGGCCTGGACGGGCTACTCCGGGAACGCCGATCCTCGGGCATTCCCATCCTGGGGATTTGTGTCGGAATGCAGGTCCTGTTCGACCACAGCGAGGAAAACGACACCGTTTGCCTCGGGATTCTGCCCGGCGCAGTCCGCCGTTTCCCGAACGATCTCGCGGACACGAAAGGGGAAAGGCTGAAGATACCGCACATGGGCTGGAATTCCGTGGCATTCGACAAGGCGCATCCCGTTTTTGCCGACGTCCGGGAAGGCAATGAATTCTATTTCGTGCATGCTTATTTCCCGGACCCGCGCGACAGCGATAACATTGTCGGCCGCACCTTGTACGGAATCCGTTTTGCCTCCGCAGTCGCCCACGACAGCCTCGTCGCGGTTCAGTTTCACCCCGAAAAGAGCGGACCTCCGGGATTGCGTATCCTGGCCAATTTCTGCCGGTGGGACGGCCGAGTGTCCCGGTAGCGAGGAGAGAGAATGCTGAGCAAACGGATCATTCCCTGTCTCGACGTTCGCGACGGGCGGACAACCAAGGGGATAAAATTCAGGGACAACGTCGACATCGGCGACCCGGTGGACATGGGACGATTCTATTACGAGGAGGGCGCCGACGAGATCGTATTCTACGACATCACCGCGTCGAGCGATCGTCGCGGCATCATGCTGGACGTGGTGAAAAGGGTTGCCGAGACCATCTTCATCCCCTTTTCCGTCGGCGGAGGGATCAGGACCCTCGAGGACATGCGGGACGTGCTCCTTGCGGGTGCCGAGAAGGTCAGCGTAAATTCCGCCGCAGTGCTCAACCCCGATATCATGAGCCAGGGCGCGGAAGCGTTCGGGAGCCAGTGCATCGTCCTGGGGATGGACGTCAAACACGTCGGTCCGTCCACCAGGATTCCTTCCGGCTACGAGATCGTGATCAACGGGGGCCGCACGCCCACGGGATTCGATGCGCTCTGGTGGGCATTGGAGGCGGAGCGCCTGGGAGCGGGAGAGATATGCCTCAATTCTATCGACGCCGACGGCACCCGCGACGGCTACGAGCTGAGGTTGACGCGGCTGATTTCCACCAGCGTGCGGATCCCGGTCATCGCATCGGGCGGGGCCGGAACTCCGAATCATCTGGCCGACGTGCTGAAGGAAGGCCGGGCGGACGCCGCGCTCGTCGCCTCCATGGTCCATTACGGCACCTACAGCATCCGCCGGATCAAGCAGTTTCTGGACGACAACGGCATAAGGGTGCGGAAAACCTGGTGAGAACTCCGTCCGCGGACCGCCGTGCCAAACGGTGAGAGCGAGCTGCCGAAGGGATTGTCCCTCCGACACCCCCCTCTTTTCCCGTCACGCAGGGGAATCGCGACAGTCGTTACTCTCAGCGCCTGCCATCGGCTCATCTTCCCCCGTCACGCGCGGGAATGGCAGGCGGACAACGACCGGATCGGCGGGAAGCGTCCATCTTCCCCCGTCACGCGCGGGAATGGCCGGGCACTGCGGCGCCGCCCCGTTCGCGTCCTATTTCTTCAGCTCCCGGATCATCTCCTCGACTTCTTCAGCCCCTTTTTTGTAGAAGCTTTCCTCTTCGGGCGCCAGTTCCTTCAACAGCCTCAGGAACTCCCCCGCATGGACGATCTCTTCTTCGGCGATGTCCCTGAGCACCGTCGCGGCAAGCTCGTTGTCGATCGATTCCGCAAGCTGCACATAGAGCTGCACTGCCTCATACTCGGCCGCAACCATGAACCGGACCGCCCTGATCAGTTCCTCGTGCGTCAGTTTTCTTTTCTCCAGCGCCAAACCCGAAAAAGCAGTCCCGAAATCCGGCATGATTTCCTCCTTTGATCGAAGTCGGGGTCCAGACATGACATACGGGTCGTTCCCGCCCTTCGCGGCGAAAACCTTGCGAGCGCGCTCACGGACCCGTCGAAGACCCCGGCCGGCAGCGAGGCAACGCTCACCCGCCCACGAAACAGCTGTGCAAAATCCAAGCTAATGTGCCCCGCGGGCGGGGTCAATAGCTTGCGCCTGTTCTGTTGAACGACCGTCGTCGTCGCGCCGTGCCGAACGCCGAAACGCACTCCGGCGCCTCGGCGCATTCGGGGAAGACCCGCCGTTCGGAACGAATTACGGTCAACGGTTCATGATCGCGTGGAGTGTCTCTTCCACCAGGTTGCGGATCGCATCCAGGCGTTCGGGGGAGTCGGCCTCGTAGCGAAGCACCAGAACGGGTTGGGTGTTGGATGCGCGCACGAGCCCCCAGCCGTCGGGAAATACGATGCGCGCGCCGTCCACATCGACGATCCGGAATTGTCTTTCTGCAAACGATCGCCTGGCCTGTTCCACCACCTCGAATTTGATATCGTCGGGACAGGGGATCCTGATTTCGGGAGTGCTGAAGGTCGGCGGCACGCCTTCCAGCAGCTCGGGAATGGTCTTCCCGGTAGCCGCCAGGATCTCGATAAGGCGGCAGGCCGAATAGATTCCGTCGTCAAAACCGAAGAACCGATCCTTGAAGAAGACGTGGCCGCTCATCTCTCCGGCCAGAACCGCGTCAACTTCTCTCATCTTGGCTTTTATCAAAGAATGCCCCGCCTTCCACATGATTGCCCGGCCGCCGTTGCGCTCGATATCGTCATACAGCGTCTTCGAGCATTTCACCTCGGAGATGAACAGCGAACCCGGACGGCGGGACAGAATTTCGCGGGCGAACAGGATCATCAGCTTGTCTCCGAAAACGACTTCGCCCCGGTGATCGATTACCCCCAACCGGTCACAGTCTCCGTCGAGTGCAATGCCGACATCCAGATTCTCCTTCACAACCAGTTCCTGGAGATCCCGCATGTTCTCCATGACCGTGGGGTCGGGCTCGTGATTGGGGAAGGTGCCGTCCATTTCGCAGTAGAGCGGGTAGACCCGGCATCCCAGGTCGCGAAGCAAGGGGAGAGCGACGGGCCCCCCGGTGGCGTTCCCCGCGTCCAGGCCGATTCGCAGGCTCCGCTTCGGGCGCACGCTTTGGAGCACGTAGTCGATGTAAGGCTCCTGAATGGCGAACTGCCTGATTTCTCCCCTTCCGCCCGCAAAATCCCTTGACTCCATGAGTACCCGAATTCGCTGGATTTCAGCTCCCGAGATGGTGTCGACGCCGTTGCAGATCTTGAAGCCGTTGTATTCCGGAGGGTTGTGGCTGGCGGTGATCATGACGCCGCCCTCCCGCTTCAGGTGATGAAGCGCAAAATAGAGGAGCGGCGTGGGACAAACGCCGAGGTCGACGATATCGAGCTCCGTTTCCAGCATCCCTTCCACGAGCAAATCCCGGAACCGATCCGAGCTCAGACGACAGTCCCTTCCCACGACCACGCGGGATTTTCCTTGACGGACCATGTAGGTGCCGAAGGTTTTGCCCAGCAGGTAGACGTCACGGTCCCGGATTTCAGAACCGACTATACCCCTGATATCGTATTCTCGAAAGACGTTCGGATCCACGAAGATCAGCTCCTTTACTCGACCCGGCGGCCACGCAGGCAGAATTGCTTGGGAGTGCGGACGGCAAAACGACAACCGGCCCGCCCGATAAAGGCAGGCCGTGGCGGCGGTGCTCTGCCGGGCTCACCGAGGATCGTCTTCTCAGCCCGTCAGGCCATGATGGTGGAACGATGCGGGATGCAGCTCAGCGCAGGCGGCAGGGCGAACTCAGTGATGCCCGCTTTCCTCGCCGCCCTTCATGCGCTTGATCGTCAGGATAACGCTCGCCGCGAGGCCGATCCCGATCACCGAAAGCGCGCCGTACAGCGCCGCGAAGAAGACGGTGTGGCTGGGATCGTACCAGGGTATGTCCATGGGCAACATACTGGAGACACTGCGTTTCAGTTCCGCACACAAAAACTCGCCTACACCAAACATGATACCCCCTCATTGCGTATAAGCAGGCTTTTCAGCTGGACAAAACCATTCAAAACTCGTGAAACCTTTAGCAAACATTTCTTTGCGGGTCAATTACAAAAACGCTCCGAAAAAAATCCGCCCGCCTGCACCGTTCGGCCCGAACGCATGTCCCGGAAGGCCGAGCGTGCGACAGGCGCGCGAACGACCCGCCTCATGGCGCGCCGTGCAACTTTCTGAGCTTCTCGCACACCAGACGGTCCGTCGGGAAGGCAAGATCCTCGGGCAACTGGTCCAGGGCGAAGAACCGTGCATCGGAGGCATCCGATCCCGGACGAAGCGTTCCTTCGCAACGCGTCCCGAGGAACCATACACCCACCGTGTGGTGTCGCGGGTCATGAAAATTCGAATGAACCTCAAAAACCTCGCCTGCGTTCACCCTCAGTCCCGTTTCCTCGAAAAACTCCCGCTCGGCGGCGCGCCGCACATCCTCGTGCCATTCGACGTGCCCGCACGGAATGCACCACATGCCTTCGTAGGTGCCGGAACGTTCCACGAGGAGCAGCCTGCCTTCTTCAACGAGGATCACGGCGACGCCCACCGTCGGGTTGCGGTAATGGATGACGTTGCAGCTCGGACAGTGGAGTCGCGGGTGAGCGCCTTCGAGCCTGATCCCGAGCGCCGTCCCGCAATACGGACAATATCGCGGCTCCGAAGGCTTCCCTTTCAGAGCCTCGCCGCACTCTTTCCCCGTTTCCAGACAAGACATGCCCGACTCCCCCCTTTTCAGGTCGTTCACCGCCCGAAACCGCGAATCGGAAACCGCCGCCGTGCATCGGATTCAATCGGTTCCGGCGGCCTCCGCCGCTGACCCCCTGCCGCGCTCGACCGGGATACCCGGCGTTGCGCAGCGGCTCGCGGCTTCAGACCCCGCGAAAAGCAGCTCTCCGCAGAGACATTCATAAGCGCAACGCTCCTCGCACGGCTCCAAAACCCACAACGGCGCCAATTGGCCGCGCCTTGCACCGTCGATCTTTTCCGCAACAATCGTTTCCCACTGGGACAGGAAGGATTCCAGCCGCTCATCGGCTCCGATCACAAGGCAATGATTCAATTTGCGGACGGACTGAAGGGCGATGTACCCGGCGGCCAGCGGCACCCGGCGCTCTCCGATCGCGGGGATCAGGCCCTTGCGAACGGCCAGCAGGTAGACCGGAAGTTGCGGAGCTTTGAACTCTTCGAGCACTTCCTTCATACCCGGCGGGGCACCGGTCTTGTAGTCCCAGCATATGCAACCGAGCTCGGAATGAAGATCCAGCCTGTCGAGCCGCCCTTTGATCCCCACCGGGCAATCGCGGAGTTTCAAGTTGGCGAAGCTCGGTTCGAACGCCGTCCAACGCCACCCCTCCCCAAACCTGGAACACTCGAGCGCCAGCCATTCCTTGAGCAAGCCCGGCGCGCCCTCCGCGCCACCCAGCAGCCTTGCCAGCTCCACTCGCCAGTGCGCAATCCGCGCCTGCTCTCCCATGTCCTTGCGCACCATTTCGTCCAGCAGGCCGCACAATGCTTCAGGCTCCCGCTCGTGGCCGCCCGGAATCCTGCGGAGTCTTCTGCCGAAGTCGGCCAGGAGCGCGTGGATTTTCCGGCCCCGGACCGCCGCGTCAAGACCGCGCGTTGGGACGGGAAGGGGCTCGAGTCCCAGTATGACCTGCAGAAAGAACCGCCCGGCACAGGCCAGCAAGAGCTCCAGTTGGCTGACGGAAATCTCGGACGGAAAACGGAGACGCTCGGCCCGGTAAGGGTCGGCAGCCGATTCGCCCCCGGCATGCGCCTTGCCGGCCGGATCCTTGCGCTCCATGGCTGCGGCGATCCCTTCAAGGCCGTCCCTCACCCATCTTGCCCTCTGCGTGACGGGCAGGTCATGGCGCCACGGGATCACGGGGTCCATCGTCTCTTCGCACGCCGGCCAGAACGGAGAGGGCAGGCAAGGTTCGCCCCCCTCGCCGAGCAACGGGCGGCTCACCACGATTTCCTGAGCCGCCGCCTGGACCTGGCCGAAGAGATGTGCCGCGAACTCAAACTGGCTTTCCGCCGTACCCCCGAGAACAAGCCTTCGCTCCCGTACGCTCAGAAACGGCAGGGACCTGGCCGGCTGCGGAATGACGCCGGAAAGGAAGCCGGGCACAAACAGCCTTTTGAAGGTTAGGCCCCGCAGTTCCAACTCGCCGATTACCTGGATGCCCGCGTCCTCGAAACCCGAAGGTTGAACCGGAGCCTTTTCTCCCGCCGCAGTGAGCCATGCCGCAAACTCCTCGGCACGCATGGAAGAATCGCCCAATTCGGCATCGAAGCCTTCGAGCAGGCCGGTCAGCCGCTGCCAGGCGATCTGATCGCGCTCATTGGCGATGACCGGAAATTCCATTTGCTTCCAGAACGATCGGAGTCCCGCGCTCCACTCGGATGCGGCACGCATGCCACGATCCGTGAGAGCGCCGAGTCCTTCGGTCAGCTCCGCGCCCCTCCGCGGCAGGACATCTTCCCGCCCGCCCAGGGAACCCAGCAGGGCCGTCAGTCCCCTCTCGATTCCCTGCTCCCGCCAGACCCGGTCCCACTGCGCGAGCGCCCTGCCGCGGGCTCCAAAATAACCGTAATACGGTGAACGCAACAGGCTGAACAGCTGCGTCCCGGATTCGCCGCCCAGGCAGAAATCCAGGGGCAGAAGCGCCGCCCTCCAGAGTGACTGTGAGGTCAGCACTTCGCCGGCCAACAGGTTGTAGGCGGCATTCTCGCCTTCGAGCTGGGCTCCGAGAAGATCCTTCAAGTGTTGTGACAGGATGGGTGCATACGTCCCGCGATCGAGAAGCACCACGGCAAGCTCCTGGAGACGGCCTTCCCCGGCTCCACGAATCAGGTCGCCGAGCAGCCCGAAGACTTCTTGTTCCCGATCCGCGTAGACGACGGCGCGCGGTTTCGCCTTCACCTGTGGAAGCGGCAGGGCGAGGGCACCGCGCGTGTCGGCCAACCGGGAGAAAAGCTTCTTCTCCCAGTACCCGGCAAACTCGAATCCCGCTATCACCGTCTTCGACGGAACCGCACCGGGGTTCAGGGACAGGAACGAACACAAACGTTCGGGAAGCGACGCGGGATGGAAAAGCAGCAACGCGCGGAGTGCGTCACGGTATTCTTTCCACACGCCGCGCCGCCATTCCACCAGGCGGTTGGCGGGATCTCCGTCGCCCGGGTCGATGCCGTAACGCAAACAGCCCGCAATGCTCTCGTCGACGGCGACGACAAGCGGGAGGTCCGCAAGAAGCGGTTCCGGGGGGGGATTGTGCCGCAGGATTTCCCGGATCAGCCGCCATCTCGTGAAATCCGATGCGGGCCACTCGTTCGGCCATGAGTTCTCCCAGCAGTCCATCGCCCAGGCGTTGAACGTCCCGACCGCAACCCCATCCCAGCCAGACGCGCCTTGCCTAAGGTACCGCGCGCGGGAACGCAGCCTCAACTGATTGGCAAACCGCTCCGTTTCCGTAAGCACCGTGTGCCCGTCGGTTATCAGGTCCAGAAGCTTCTCTTGATACTCGAGATTGGTCATGCGCAACCCGGCGATCACGGCCCCCGACTGCGCCGGGCGATCCGGCGGGGGCGGTCAATGGAAAGACTTTGACAAAAGTCAGTCAGGCTGAATATATAATCAAAACTGAGCGAATCCGCCCCGCGGAACGAGACGGAAGAAGGCACTTTCCCCCTCGCTCGATACCTGGCGGATCGGGCTCACGCCCACAATCATCACCCGGAACGGGCCGCAATTCCGCTTCTTCGAGCCGGTGCGCCCGGGAATGAGCTCCGGCCCCGGCGAAAAAGCGGGAAATCGGCCTCAATATTAGTATCAGGTGTGGAACACGCCGGCAATTTCAAACTGCCGGAAGGTATGTCGTCCAACGGCAGAGGGCTCCATCACAGCGACTCATGACCCGGAAAAGGGAAGCTTGTCCGCGATGAAAACTGTCTTTTCAAACGTCCTTGAATCTATCGGCAACACGCCTCTGATCCGCATCAACCGGTTGAACCCGAACCCCGCGGTCACGCTGTATGCGAAACTGGAAGCGAAGAACCCCGGCGGTTCCATCAAGGACCGCACGGCGCTCTTCATGATTGAATCGGCCGAACGCGACGGCCTGCTGACTCACGAGAAGATCATCATCGAGGCCACGAGCGGCAACACGGGGATCGGCCTGGCGATTGTCGCCGCCGTGAAGGGATACCGGCTGATGCTTGCCATGCCCGAGACGGCCAGTCTCGAGCGGCAGAAGATTCTCAAGGCGCTCGGCGCGGAGATTCTGCTCACTCCCGGAAACCTCGGCACGGACGGCGCCATTGAAAAGGTTTACAGCCTGGTCCGGGAAAACCCCGACCGCTACTATATGCCCGACCAGTTCAACAACCCGGCGAACCCCGCGGCTCATCATTTCGGCACCGGCCCGGAGATCTTCGAACAGACCGAAGGCAAGGTCAATACGGTCGTGGTCACGCTGGGAACCACCGGGACGGCCATGGGTATTCTCCAGGCCATGAAGGAGCGGGATCCCGCCATCAGGGTTGTGGGGGTTGAGCCCTACCCCGGGCACCGCGTCCAGGGGCTCAAGAACATGAAAGAGTCCTACGTCCCGGGAATATTCGACCGGCACGCCCTGGATCAGATCATCCATATCAAGGACGAGGATGCTTTCGAAATGGCCAGGCGCCTCGCGCGGGAAGAAGGGATTTTCACGGGTATGAGTTCCGGGGCGGCCATGGCCATCGCCGTCAAAGTGGCCGAGGAAATGCGGGAGGGCATCGTCGTGGCCGTGCTGCCCGACGGCGGGGACCGGTATCTGAGCACCAACCTCTTCACCACGCTCCTGGAACCCGATTTTCATTTCTTCAACTTCCTCGAAAGGAAAAAAGTCGAGTTCAAGCCCGTGGTCGAGGGTAAAGTAAGAATTTGCGTTACCGGCCCGCCCCTCGACAATCCCCTGACCCTCGGCGAATCGCGCCGGTTCCTGCTGGCGGATTTCCTGGCTCGATTTCTCACGGCGAAGAGTTTTTCGGTGGAACAGGTCGTCCAGGTTCCCGATCTCGACAGCCGCACGATCGGTGGGTCCCTCGCCGCAAGAATGCCGCTCTCCGCCTACACCCGGCAACAGCTCGACCTGATTCTCGAGGACCTGGATCGACTCGCCGTCAAAAGGGCCTACCGCTATCCCCGTTCTTCGGAGCACATCAGCGCCATTACGGAAGACACCAAGACCCTCGTCAACAAGGGGTTGGCTTACGACAAGCTCCGGTCCGTGTACTTCAACCTGTCCGGCAGCAAGGACTATGGAGCCCTCTCCAGGATCAACCTGAAGAAGATCCGAATCGGCACGACGGTGGATCTCGACGCCTATGAGAAACTGAATCCCAGGGATTTTGCCCTGCTCAAACGCGCCACGCTCGCCGAGCTCAAGCGCGGGGTGTGCCTCAAGACCGACTGGGGAAACGTTATCCCGACGTGGCATATCGCGGCGGCTTCCGTTGCTCTGCGCGAGCTCGGCGCCCCGATCGACATCCAGGTGAGCAGCGTGGACTTCCTGTTTCCGCACCTCGAGAACGTGCGCGAGATCGGTCATGCCCTCACGGGAAAGCCGTTCGCCAATGTCTGGATGCTGAGCGAGCGCATGTGGTCCGGCGCGGACGTCAAACGGGAAGACGGGCTGAGCGAGGAAACCCCCATCCGCGAGTTGAACAAGCTGGGGTATTCACCCATTGAAGTCCGATACTGGTTGCTGAGCAACCACTATCGGAAACCGATGCACGTCACCCCGGAGAATATCGACAATGCCCGGCGCGGATACCACCGCTTGAGAGAATTCATCCACCGCGTGCAGCACGCCCGGACGGCGTCTCAAGATCACAAGCTGCTCCCCGAGATGATCTACGCCCTCGAGCAGGGGTTCTTCGACGCGCTCGCCGATGATCTGAACGTGCCCCGGGCTTTCGCATGCCTGTTTCGTTTCATCCGGCAGTTCAACCCGATTCTGGACCGCGAGGAGTTCAGCGAAGCCCAGCGCCGCCAGATCACGGACGTGTTCTACAAGATCAATGGAATCATGGGCATTTTCGACCTGGAGCTTCAGCCCTTGTCGGAAGACGACCAGGAATTGATCCACAGGCGCGAGAAAGCCCGCAGCTCAGGGGAGTGGGATACCGCGGACGGTATCAGGCAGACGTTGCTCCAGCGTGGGCTGAAGGTGATCGACACTCCTCTCGGGACCCGATGGGAAAGAGTCGAACGCTGACCCCGCAAGCCGATTCTCCCGAGGCCCTCGATCCTCCCTGCGGCGCCGAGCCGACCCCCGCTCCGCGCACGCCGCGGTCGGAGGCCTCAGCCCGGCCGGGGCCGGCTCGCCGTCGGGCGCCGCACGGGCACATCGGCACCGCGCGCAGGCTCACCCGCCCCGAACAACACTCCGCTCCGGCCGTTGAAGCGAGGAACGGGACCGCTCGGGAGCCGTTTCTCACATTCCCGGGGCAACGTTTGACCGTATCGTTCTTTCATGGCTCCTTTTTTCCCGATCCTCCCGATGACGACAACGCCGGGGAGCGAACCGGTCGAGGAGCCTCTGTTCAAGAAAACGCATCCCGGCGCGGGAAGATATGTCCGGCGGCGCTCAATGGGGGTTCGCATCCTTGTCTTATGGGCAATCACCGGTTAAAGTGCGAACCAAGCGTATTCAGGCCCCGTTGTCGGAAACCCGGGTCGTGCGGCCCGCGAGTCCCGCGGCGCTCCGTCGCCCGTCGATGCCTGGGCAATGACGCGGTCCGGGAGGTAATGCACCCATTGGATATTGCGGACATCGTTTCACGGAAAGATCAACTGCGAACGAGCTTTTTGTCGGCCGGGGGCCGATCTCCGGAACTACCGCCCGAAGGTGCGCAGGGAAAAGCGGCCGAGCGCCTGAGACATCTTCCCCGGTACAGGGAAGCGCAATCGGTGATGATCTCTCCGGCCTCTTCCCTCTACCAGGTCAGGTTGAACGCGCTCACCGACAGGAAGAGGCTCGTCATGCCGACTCCGGGACTCCACAAGGGTTTTGTTGTCGTCGAGCCCGGGTTCATTCCGCCGAGACAGAGGCATTCCGCCGTTCAGCCGGGTCCGGAAAACCCTTTCGCGACGCGCATGCCCTACCGGGAATTGCCGGGGTTTCTCATCGACTTGATAGTGACCGAAAGCCTGGTGGTAGGCCGCGATGGCGGGCGACTCGGGGACGGTTCAGGCCATCTGGATTTGCAGTGCGCGATTCTGAGCTCCCTCGGATGGCTCCACCCGGCCTTTGAAGTGGTCGGCGTCGTGGAGGATAGCCGGGTTGTGCCTTCTGTTCCCATGAAGCCCGGCGATGTGGAGATCCATTGGATTGTGACGCCCAGCCGCACGGAACGCACGCCGGCTGCGGCGCCGGCCCGTGTCGGGATTCAATGGGACAGGCTGTCGTTGAAGCAGATCAAGCGCAACGATGCGCTGTTTTTTCTCTATCGCGCGAGAAGTTGACCGTCGTTGACCCGTAAGCCGGCCTCTTTCGAGAAAATTCTTGATCTGGCCGCCCATAGTCTCTATTGTACGGCGCATCTTGACAGGCATCACAAGCTTACTTAATTAACAGGGAATCGGACCATGAAGAACCGGGCTCTCTTGCTTCTGCAACTCCTGATCGCAATTTCGCTCTTTGTTTCCCCACCCGCCCATGCCGACGAAGAAGAGGACGAGGTATTCACAGCGACGCTCACCCGGTATAATTACCGCATCCCCGACTTGACGGTGGTGGGAGAGCCTTCATGGTGTACTGTGAAACCCAAGGATACCCTGCTCGACATCGCGAGGCGCTATGGTCTGGGATACAATGAAGTCGATCTTTTGTTCCCGCGCATGGACGCATGGATACCCCCGGCGGGCAAGCGTATTGCAGTCCCCACGTTTTGGGTGTTGCCCCCGACGCAGCATCGGCAAATGGTGATCAATGTTCCGGAACTGAGGATTTATTTTTTTGACAAATCCGGCAATACGGTGCAAACCTATCCCATCGGAATCGGCGACGAAGGATGGGAAAGCCCGATCGGAACGTTCAGCATCACCGAGAAGCGCCCCAACCCGACTTGGTATATCCCGGCGTCCCTGCAGGAAAAATATGGAATGGCGCAGATGCCCCCGGGTCCGGAGAATCCGTTGGGGGAATTCATGATGAAGTTCTCCGCCGGAGCCTACGGAGTGCACGGCACGGCGATGCCCTGGGGGGTGGGCAGATTGGTGAGTCACGGTTGCATCAGGTGCTATCCGGAACACATCCGGATCCTCTATCCGCAGGTTCCGGTCGGATACAAGCTGGAGATGATCTATGAGCCCATCAAGTTCGGGCAGAAGAACGGGCAGGTTTTCGTGGAGGCTCATCCCGACGTGTACCGGAAGATTCCCGACTACATTCAGTACGGCTTTGACAAGCTTGCTCAATATCCTTTGGAAAAGCAAGTAGATCGAAAGAAATTTACGATGGCTCTGACACTGCAAAATGGTGTTCCTACGAATGTAACGCGATTATCGTCTGAGGATAATTCGCTAAAACTTGTTGAATTTTCTCAGGAATAAATCGTCCCAGTCCTGGCGCGAGATGGGGAACCTCCTTGTCCCGGGAAGAAAAATTTCTTGATTTTATAAAAGTTCTGACGTAGCATTTGTTCGTTTTCTTGAAAATACTCGTGGAAGTAGCGTAAGGAATGTGGACAATTACTGGCAATTCTCGAGCGAAGAGAGGGGGTGAGAGGACAAGCAGCCCTAATCGTTTAGTGTGGTACAGAGGAGAGGTGGTTCAGTTTTTGGTTTCGATTGGTTTCTTAAGGAGGAAAGAGTTATGAAGAGAATAATGGCAGTTTTGTTTGTAGTGGCTTTGGCTTTTACCATGATTTCCGGCTGTTGCGCCACGACCGATTGCAAGAAGTGCGCCGATCTTTGCCAGGCAGCTCTCGACAAGGCTCAGGCCATTGAGCAGTCCTGCACCGCCAGCGCCAGGGCCGCTGAAGCAGCCGCTCAGAAGGCCGAGGCAGCCGCTCGCAGGGCCGAAGCCGCCGCCGACAAGTGCGAACAGATGCTGATGAGAAAGATGAAGAAGTAAGTTCGCAAACTCATCATGCTTTGTAAAGCCGGCGGGTTTTCCGCCGGCTTTTCTTTTTTCTTCATTGCGTCTCTCGATTTCGTTTGCGGGAAAGGGACTAGCGTAGCGCGCCGTCGTCCTGTTTGCCTTCCCCGCCCTGCCCTTTGGGCTGTTCCACGCTGCCGAACACGAACCTGCCCAGCAGGTTCTCGATGTCGAGCGGCGGCTGAGTGTCTCTTATGGCGCCGCCCGGTTTGATGTACTGGTCGGAAGCCCCCGCGGTGACGGACACGTATTTGTCGCCGATGAGCCCCGACGTCTTGATACTGGCGATGACGTCATCTTCCAGCTTGACGTCCTTGTCGATGGAGAGCGTAACCACCGCCTCTCCGTCTTTCAGGCCGATGCTCTTCACCTCGCCGATGGCCACGCCGGCCATGAACACCTTGGCTTTGTCCTTGAGTCCGGCCACCGTGGAGAATTTTGCCGTGACCGGATAGTCCGACCCTCCCCACAGATTCAGATGGCCGAGCTTGAACGAAAGGTACCCCAGGCAGGCCAAACCGACCAGTAGAAACAATCCGACACCGAATTCCAACCCTCTTCGCTCCATCGTATCAACCCCTGCTCACAGCAACACCGACGTCACGACATAATCGCAGACGAGAATGGAAATCGACGAAAGCACCACGGCGTTGGTCGTGGCGCGACTCACCTGCTCCGGGCCGAAGTTATTTTCATCGACCCCCGCATAATAACCTTTATAGGTACAGATCCAGATGATCAGGATCCCGAAGCAGATCGATTTCACAATCCCCATGTAAACGTCCTTCCACACCACGCTTGATTCCATGCTGTCCAGGTAGGCGCCCGCATTCACCCCCAGGAGATTGACGCCGACCAGGTAACCGCCGATGATCCCGACCACGTCGCAAAACGCCGTCAACAGCGGCAGGGCGATCAGCGCCGCCAGAAGCCTGGGGGTGATCAGATAGGAATGAGGGTCTATCGCCATGCACTCGATGGCGTCGATCTGCTCGTCAATCCTCATGATGCCGATTTCCGCGCACATGGCGGAGCCGGCGCGGCCCGTAACCATAAGGGCCGTCAGCACAGGCCCCAGCTCGCGGATCAGGCTCAAAGAGACCGCCTTGCCGAGCCACCCCTCCGATCCCACGCTGGCCAGGGCGTAGTATCCCTGCAGTGCCAGCACCATCCCCGTGAATATCGCGGTGAAGCCGATGACGAGGAACGACCTGGTCCCGATGAACTGAATCTGCTTGACGACGGAAAGGAGTTTTCCGGGAGGCCTGGTAATGCCCGCGAGCATTCGGCCCAGAAAGAGGCCGAGACGGCCGAGAAATCCCACTTGGACGACCGTGTAGGCACCGAGGGAACGGATCATTTCGAACACCGCGCCCTCCTCGCCCCGCCTTCATCCCTTCCGGTATCGAACATGCCTCTATTTCTCCTCATGAATACCGTCAAAAACAACAGGCACTTCGCGCTCGGGACCTTCCCCGCCCGGTTCACCCGCGCGTCACCCCAACAGGCTGGAGAGATAGTTCTCGATCCCGGTCTGTCCCGAATCCGCCCGCCTTTGCAGAAACTGGACGACCCGCTCATCCGTATTCGCCCTGATCGCTTCAGGGGTGCCGGACGCCAGGAGACGCCCCTGGTCCATCACGATGATCTGGTCGGCAATCTGAAACGCGCTTTCCAGCTCATGCGTAACCACCACGATGGTCATCCCCAGGGCCTCGCGCAAGTCCAGGATCAGCCTGTCCAATCCGGCGGCGGTGATCGGATCGAGGCCGGAGGAAGGCTCATCCACGAACAGAATTTCGGGATCCATCGCCAGTGCCCTCGCCATCCCCGCCCGCTTCTTCATGCCGCCGCTCAACTGCGAGGGCATGAAGTCGCAAAAATCGGACAGTCCGACCATGTTCAGCTTGATCAGGGCCATGAGGCGGATCGTCTCGTCCGCCAGCCGGGTATGAACCTTCAAAGGAACGGCGATGTTCTCGGCGACGGTCATGGAATTGAACAAGGCTCCACTCTGGAACAGGATTCCGACCCTGCGCCGGTAGTTCTCCAACTGCCGTCCGTCGAAAGACCCCAGATCCTCCCCTTCGATGAAGATCCTGCCCGGATCGGTGCGCTTGAGTCCCACCAGGTGGCGCAACAGGGTGGTCTTGCCGCACCCGCTCACCCCCATGATCACCGTCACTCGGCTTCCGGGAATGGTGAGACTCACATCGTAGAGCACCTGGTGCCCGCGGTAACGGCTGTTCAGTCGATCGACGACGATCATGTCGGAAGAATGCATTTCCAGTTCCCGTGCCCGACGCCCCGTTTGAAAGGTTTGGTCGAACCCTTTTTCTCTATCCCCGCGAACCGCCGCAAGCGGCGATATCGCCACAAAACATGACGATCACCCGCGCCATCCCCGCAAACCGCCGTCAGCTCACCCGCGAGAATCGCACCGCTGCCTGGCCTGCGCGGGAGGCGGCCTATGCTCCCGAGGCGCCCTGCTCGAAGACCCCGTTGAGGCGCGCCAGTCGGATCATCCGCGTGGCGGCTTCGCTCGGGTTGGTCAAGTGCACTTTTCCCTTTCTTGCCGAAAGGACCCTTAAAACCTCCACCAGCATGGCGACACCGGAAGTGTCCATCCTGTCGACTTCCGCGAGGTCGATCCGCAGGTCCTTGATCCCTTTTGCCTTCACCAGACGCAACAGGACCTTCCTGATGCCGGGGACCGACTCGCGGTCGAGAACTCCCCCCAGTTCCACAACAGGCCTGTGCTCATCCCAATACACCTCGAGACTCACTCTTTCCCTCCTGCGGCACCCCCCCGAAGCGCCCCCCCTTGCAGGTCACAACCCGCCGAGCCCCTCTGGCGATTCAATACGACTCGGTCCGGGAATCCGAAAATGAACGGCGCTTCAGTCAAGAATGGGAATTATATTTGACAAAGGCTCTTTTGTGTATCCCAAAACACCTTCCGATGTAAAAAATGCTTTTTACTCGGTTTTGTGCACCTTGCTTGACCTGACCGTGTTTTCCTCACTATACTGCTTTTCAATGTTTGCGAGCCTGAGTGCCGTGTTTTCGGGACAGACCGTCTATTGAGCCGCAAGAACATGGAGGTCCCGCAGTGAGTGGGCGTACGACTGAAACGGATACGATCCGGACAATACTTGCCCGCCGCAGCGTCCGGCAATTCACGGATGCCGCCGTCGACCGCAGGTTGATCGTGGAAGCTTTGCGAGCCGCTTCGTGGGCGCCCTCCGGTCTGAACAACCAGCCGTGGCGTTTCGCACTCGTGTGGGAACCCGTGCTGAAAGACAAGATAGCCGCCTTGACTCGATATGCGACGGTTCTCAGGTCTTCCGCGGTATTGATTCCCGTGTTCATGGACAAAGAGAGCTCCTATGACTACGTGAAAGACTGCCAGGCTGTCGGCGCGTGCATCCAGAACCTGCTGCTCGCGCTCCACTCGCTTGAGCTCGGGGCGGTTTGGATCGGAGAGATACTCAAGAACAAGGAGAAAATCCTTGAAGTACTGGAACTGCCCGAACGCCTCGAGCTCATGGCGGTAGTCGCGGTCGGCGTGCCGGCCCACCGGAACCAGGCTTCCCACCGGCGCCCGTTGGAAGAGCTCATCTTACTCGAAAGGTAGGTCTCGATGCCGTCCCAGGATTTCCGGATCGTCCTCGAACATCTTCCGGTGGGTATGTTCCGGACAAACTGCTATGTCCTCGCCGAAACACGCTCTCATCGAGCCGTGGTCATCGACCCGGGGGCGGAAGGAGAGCGTATTGCCGGACGCATCGGGGCACTCGGGCTTCAGCCGGTCGCCATTCTGATCACACATGCCCATATCGACCACATTATGGGAGCCTGGAGCCTGAAGGAGGAACTCGGCGGGAAGATCTTCCTCCACCCGAAGGATCAGCCGCTCCTCGATGCCCACATGATCGGCATGGACGACCTTGCATGTTCGCACGTCCCGCGATTTGCGGCGGACCGCACCATGGAGGAAGGCGATGTGCTGGACTTCGGTCCGATCCGTTTGTCGGTGATCGAAACCCCCGGTCACACGCCGGGACACGTATCCGTGTATTTCCCTGAAGCGAAAAGCGTTTTCGTCGGCGACACAATATTCGCCGGCTCCATCGGCAGAACCGACTTCCCGGGCGGTTCGCACGATCGGCTGATCCGGTCGGTGAAGGAAAAAATTTTTACACTGCCCGGCGACACGCTCGTTTATCCCGGACATGGTCCCGGGACCACCATAGAACGGGAGATAAGGACAAACCCGTTTTTTCGCTGAATCCCGTTCCGCTGAGGACGCTTCCGACGTTCCCAATGTCGGGCGCGACCCGTTTTCCGGGACAGGCTCGCCTGCCTGGAAAGCAGGCCCGGCCGCCTGCGTGGGCCGTTCGGGGGAACGGGGTCCGGAAATCCGGGCCGATTCCGGAGCCCCGGTGCGGGGGCGGTTTTCCCTCACCCGGGGATTGTCCGATCCGGTCTTATCGATATCGAGCCCGCGGGACACCATTGAAAGACTCGCAGACCAAGGATACGGAGGCAAGAGAATGAAGATGCCGAAGCACTACCGAATGATGATCGTCATAGGCGCAGCCATCCTCATAATCTCCCTTGGCGGGTGCGGCAGTCTTGGAGTAGGCCAGTCGAGCCCTCCCCCCAACCCCGTCGCTCAGTCGTCCGAACCGGACACCCCGCCCGGCGAGCCTCCGGCGAGTGCTCCCCCGGCGAGTACGCCCGTGGCAAGCGCGCCCCCGGCAGCCGCTCCTCCAAGCCCTCCCCCACCGACTCCGACTGCGCCGCGGCCCCAGTTCTACGATTTTCAGGACATTCCGATTCCGTCCGAGTTGGACCTGGTGTCCAAAGACTCATACGTGTTTCAGGCCGGTGCGCTCAAAGCCGGTTTGTTGACCCTGAGGGGGCGGGTCGACGTCAACTCGCTCATCAACTTTTTCCAGATGGCATTGCCCCGGGAGCACTGGAAACTCAAGGGCGGTTTCCGTTACAAGCGCTCCGTTCTCATTTTTGACAAGCCGGACAGAACCTGTATCATTAACCTGTATGAAAAAATGTTTTATACGTACGTGGAGATATTGGTCGCGCCGGCCGGAAGTCAAGTCTGAATCGATCGAACCCGCGTCCGGCCCGTTCGTCCGTGTGGTGGAGGCGACCGCCGGCGCGGCATAAGCCGGAAGGCCGATGTTTACAAGGGGGGACACCCGCTTGCGCGCAAGTGAGGACGGCCGCTTCCGTCCCCCGCTGCGGCGCTTCCGATCGCAACGGTTCAACGGCTGTGAAACCGCAGCCCGCCCAAACGGGTGATGCGTTCCCGACGCCGGGCGGGATGACGTTGGCGGATCGATGCAGGCCGGCCGGCAAGCCGCCGGGTTTCATTGGGACGGCGCATTCCGGAGCCGCTCCAGCCCGCGCTCTTCGGGGCGTACCGTGGGCAATGGTCCAACAGGTGGGACACGCGAAGGGATTTCATGCTCAAGGACAAGTCGATTCTACTGGGCGTCAGCGGCGGCATCGCGGCATACAAGGCCGCTGAGATCGTACGCTGCTTCGTGAAGGCGCAGGCGGCGGTACAAGTGGTGATGACGGCGAATGCCCGGGAATTCATCACGCCGCTCACTCTTCAGGCCTTGTCGGGCCGGCCCGTTCTCACCAACTTGTTCGACTTGGAACACGAATCTCGAATCGGGCATATCGAAGCGGCCCGCAGGGCGGATCTGGTCGTCCTGGCTCCGGCCACCGCCAACCTGATGGCCAAGATGGCTTCCGGAATCGCCGACGATTATCTCACCACGATACTGCTCGCCACGACGGCGCCGGTGCTCGTTTGTCCCGCGATGAACGCGAAGATGTTCGAACATCCGGCAACGCAACGCAACCTCTCCACATTGCGGGAACTGGGCTGCCATGTACTGCCTCCGGCGGCGGGAAGCCTTGCGTGCAGGGAAGAGGGAACGGGCCGCCTGGCCGATATTCCCGACATCTTCGAGACTTCCAGGCGTTTGCTCACTGCCCCGAGCCTCGCCGGAAGGAGGATCCTTGTCAGTGCGGGCCCCACCTGGGAGCCGTTCGACCCTGTTCGTTTCATCAGCAATCCGTCCACCGGAAAGATGGGATATGCGCTCGCCACGGTTGCTGCCAGGCGCTCGGGCGAGGTGCACCTGGTCTCCGGTCCCAGCACGCTTGCCGCGCCCCAGGGTGTGCGAGTCAGCAAGGTGGTTACCGCGCGCGAAATGCAGGAATCCGTGATTGCCCTCGCGCCGGGGATGGACGCCATCGTCATGGCCGCCGCGGTCAGCGATTTTCGCCCGACGCAGGAGGCGCCGCAGAAGATCAAGAAGATCGCCGGCGAGGAAGCCGTCCGGCTGACCAGGAATCCGGACATCCTCGCCGCGCTCGGGCGGTCGCGACCCGGCGGCAAACACCAGGTATTGGTGGGCTTTGCGGCGGAAACCGAGAATCTGATCGAAAATGCCCGAGAGAAGCTCATCGAGAAGAACCTGGACTTCATCGTGGCGAACAATCTCACCCAGTCCGGCTCCGGATTCGGCTCCGATACGAACCAGGTCAAGATCCTCGACCGCGACGGCACCATCACCGAACTGCCCTGCCTGAGCAAGGAGGAAGTAGCCGAAATGGTTATGGATCGCGTGGAGCAACAGCTTGGAAAGCGGGAACCCGATGACGCCGTCCGGGAAGGCTGAGCGAGACATTGCGGAAACGTTGCGTCAATTGCGACTGGTGATGACCGGTTTGCAGGTGGCCGGTATCGAGGATTGGGCGGCGGCTTGGAGCCGCCCCGCCGTTGGCTTGCCGGAACCCGAAAAGGCGATCGAGCAGGAGCAGGACCCGGCGGGCGGCCTGACCGTGATTGCCGGGGAGTTGGAGGGTTGCCGCCGTTGCCGGCTCCACTCGGAGAGGACTCGAATCGTTTTCGGAGAAGGTTCGGCGCGCGCCCCGCTGGTTTTCGTGGGAGAAGGACCCGGTTTGGAGGAGGATCGGCAGGGACGGCCCTTCGTCGGCAGGGCGGGCAGATTGCTCGACCAGATGATCAAGGCCCTCGGATTTCGCAGGGAGGCAGTTTATATCTGTAACGTGGTCAAATGCCGTCCTCCGAAGAATCGGACTCCCGAGTCCGAGGAAATCGCCAGGTGCGGGCCTTTTCTGATCAGGCAGATCGAAGCGATTCGACCGCGCGTTATTTGTGCGCTGGGCGCGTGTGCGGCTCAGACGCTGGTCGGTACCGGGAGCAGCATTTCCAGGCTGAGAGGGAGCGTGCACTACTGGCGGGGAATTCCGCTGATTTGCACGTTCCACCCCGCCTACCTGTTGCGCACGCCGGCGCAGAAGGCTGCGGCCTGGGAGGACCTGATCCTGGTGCGCGACATCTTGAGAACCGGTTGCGTTCAAGATGGCGGCATTGGGCGGGAGGGAATGAAGCCCTCCCCTACGTCTGACCGGCACATCGGTCCGTAGCAGGGGGCGGGGTTTATTCTTGCCCGCGTCAGCTCCCGCTGGGCAGGTGTTGTGTAATCCTGAACGCGCCTTGATAGGAGAACATCGGTGGAGCCCGGCTCCTCGCCGTCCGGCGGTACGGATTGAGCTCCACCCGCCGAGGGCTTTTTCTGAAGGACCCGCACCTGTCCATGCGCGTCTCTTTCAGCCCGGCGAGCGCGTTGCCGACGGCACGGCGGCTCCGCCCGCGGGTTCCGATGCCCGGCGCGCCGGCCGCTGCGGGACCTTTTGGGCAGGTCCGGATTTGTACCATTCAGGGTGAAGCGCGTACGATGGCTTTGAGCAGACATCCCCGGGGAGGTTGTGAAATGCTGAAGTCCCTTTATGCCGGAATCCCGTTTCATGCCGCATGGTTTTTTCTTGTCGGCGCCCTCGTCCTCTTCCCCTTCAACGGTTGCATTGCCGGTTCCGATCACGTCAACATCGTCGAGATTCAGGACACGATCAACCCGGGCGTCGAGGACTTCGTCAGGTATGCCGTCGCCACATCCGAGGAAGATGGCGCTCAGTTTCTGGTGATTTTGCTCGATACCCCCGGGGGACTTCTCACTTCGACCCGGGGCATCGCCCAGGCTATTCTCAACGCGAAGGTCCCGATCGTGGTCTACGTGTATCCCAGCGGAGCACAAGCGGCGTCGGCGGGAGTATTCATCACCGCGGCGGCCGATATCGCGGCCATGGCGCCCGGAACGAACATCGGCGCGGCACATCCCGTGATGGGCGGAGGAGAGAATGTCCCCAGCACCATGGATGAAAAGGTCCTCAACGACACGCTGGCGTTTTCCAGGAGTATCGCCACCCAGAGGGGGCGCAATGCGGAATGGCTGGAACAGAGCATTCGCCGGAGCGTTTCCGCCACCGCCGAAGAGGCCTTCAAGGAGAACGTCATCGACCTGGTAGCCGACGACCTGCCCGCGTTGATGAAGAAGCTGGACGGATGGCACCTTTCCAAGGGGGGGAAGTCTCTCGTGCTGCAGACCCGGGCAGTCGAGCAGCGCACCCTGACACCCAGTTGGCAGCACCGGGTACTGCGGGGAATCGCCAACCCGAATCTGGCCTATATTCTGCTCATGATCGGCCTGGCCGGACTCTACTTCGAACTGTCCCAGCCGGGAGCGATTTTCCCCGGCGTCATCGGGGGCATTTCGCTTATCCTCGCCCTGTACTCGCTTCAGACGCTTTCCGTAAATTACGCCGGCTTTCTGATCATTCTCCTTGCGGTGATTTTCTTCATTCTGGAAATCAAGGTGGCCTCACACGGGATGCTCAGCATCGCGGGAGTGCTCTGCCTGGTTCTCGGTTCCCTCATGCTTTTCCGGGCTCCGGGCAGCACCACGGCCCTGGCCATGTCCGTATTCATTCCGACGGTCCTGACCGTATCGGCGTTTTTCGCAACCGTGGCCAGTCTCGCCTTTCGCGCCCAGATCAGCAGGCCGCAGATCGGGGTGGAGGCGTTCGAGGGGCTCATCGGGGAAGCGCACACCGATCTGCGACCCGCGGGGAAGGTGTTTGTGAACGGCGAACTGTGGAATGCCGAAGCAGACGAAGAAATTCTTATGGGAGAACAGGTCCAAGTCGTCTCGATGCATAATTTAAAGTTGAAAGTAAGGAAAATCAGTGGTAGATAGTGAAAATTGTTTCTAGCCCACTCCAAAAGGGGTGCGGGGTTCCAAGGAGGAGGAAATGCCCATCGGCGTGTACATTGTGGTTGTGCTGGCCGTGCTGTTTCTCGCAACTGCCATTCGCGTTTTGAACGAATACGAAAGGGGCGTGATTTTCCGGCTGGGCCGGGTGATACGGGCAAAGGGACCGGGTTTGATCATACTGATTCCGATGGTCGACCGCATGCAGAAGGTCAGTCTGCGCCTCGTGGCCGCGGATGTGCCCGCCCAGGACGTCATCACGCGCGACAACGTTTCGGTCAAGGTCAGCGCGGTGATCTATTTCAGGGTTGTGGACCCGGTGAAGGCGGTCATTTCCGCGGAGAATTATCTTTACGCCACCAGTCAGCTGGCTCAAACAACATTGCGAAGCGTCTGCGGCCAGGGAGAACTGGACGATCTGCTTGCCGAAAGAGACAAGATCAATTCGCACATCCAGGAGATACTCGACCGTCATACCGAGCCCTGGGGCGTGAAGGTGTCCGTTGTCGAGCTCAAGCACATCGACCTGCCCCAGGAGATGCAGCGGGCCATGGCGAAGCAGGCGGAAGCCGAGCGTGAACGCCGCGCCAAGATCATCGGGGCGGAAGGTGAATTCCAGGCGGCGTCCCGGCTGTCGGAAGCGGCGAAGATCATCCAGGAACATCCCGTGGCGATCCAGCTCCGGTACCTGCAGACCTTGAGGGAGATTTCGTCCGAAAACAACTCCACCACGATCTTCCCGATACCCATCGACCTTTTCAGGCCGTTCATACGCCTGGCCGAACTTTACGACAGGAAACAGGAAAAGGAGTAGCCAATTGGGTAAACAAAAGGACAAGACCACCAAGGAGAAGCCTCTTGACAAAATGACCGCGAAGGAACTCCGGGAGCTCGCCATGACTCTCGAGGGGATCGTCGGCGTTCATGCGATGAACAAGAACGAGCTGATTGCCGCCATAAAGGAGGCGAAAGGCATCGTGGACGATAAATCCAAGAAGAGCTCCATCGACGTTCGCGGCATCAAAGTGAAGGTCCGGGAGCTCAAGGAGAGAAGGGAAAAAGCCAAGGAGGAGGGGAACCGCAAACTGGCCGACGCGTTTCGACGCAGGATCAGCAATCTCAAGAAGAGGAGCAGGCGGGCGGCCTGATTGCGAGATATCTTTCGGATCCCGGCATTGTTCAGTTGCAACCGATTCGGTTTTGATCTTAGAATAGGACTACGAGATAAAATTCACATAGTCGGAGGATCAATCTTCACCTTCTTTGTGAAGGTTTGAATAGCGCCGATGGAATTCGCGGTGCCGGAGATCGGCGGCGATGATTTTCAGCGGCGGCCTGCTGGAGTGGAAACGGCGCGAGAAGCGGAAACGGTGGCACTTGATGAGGAGGGAATACATGCAAGAAAAGAAGAAGGTGGTTGCGGCTATTGCTACAGCATTGGCTTACTATATGCAAGCCGAAGAACAAGCCATGCTTGCGCTCCAGCAGCAAAGGGCTGCACAAGGACCGCGCCAGCTCTTTAATCCGTACGCCCTGGCGGGCAGAACCGCCGCGATGGATGTCCGGTGGACCTGGCAGATGCGTTTGGCTCGGTAGTGGCGAGCACGCCCGCCGGCGAGGAGGCAGCGTTCTGTCGAGAACCCGGGTGGGTGCCATAACATTTCAATCATGGCCTTGAGCCATGCGATCTTAGGATATCCTGAGGGTTTGCGCAGCTGTTGGAGGCAAACCTCTCCGGGGTACGGTTCCTGATGTTGAAGTCTGATGCTGAGGTGAGCTGAGGCGGAGTGAGTACAATCTCTCGAATGGAAAAAGGAGACACAAGGATGGAGAACAAACATCTGCACGGCACGTCATTGATCGCGAAGCTGCAGGACGATCCAAAAGTGAAAGTGGACAACCCGATCAAAATCGGAGACCTTACTTTCCGTGACGGACATCAATCGCTCTTCGCCACCCGCGGAAGAACGGAAGACCTTTTGCCGATCGCCGAGGAAATGAACAAAATCGGATACTGGTCGATGGAAGTCTGGGGCGGAGCGACTTTCGATACGATGCACCGTTTTCTCAATGAAGATCCATGGGAAAGACCTCGCCAGTTGAAGAAGTATCTCAAGGACACCCCCATGATGATGCTGCTTCGCGGCCAGAATCTCGTCGGATACCGCAACTACGCCGACGACATGGCCGAAGCCTTCGTCGACCGGGCCTGCATCAACGGCATCGACATTTTCCGCACTTTCGACGCGGTCAACGACTTTCGGAATTTCGAAACCGTTATCAAGCCGATCAAGAAACACAAAAAGCACTTCCAGGGAACCATTTGCTACTCCCTGACCGAACCCCGCATGGGCGGCGCGGTGTACAACCTGGACTATTACGTCAAGAAAGCGAAGCAGTTGGAGAATATGGGCGCGGATACCGTCTGTATCAAGGACATGGCCGGTCTGATCGCCCCTTACGACGCCTACTACCTGGTCAAGGCCTTGAAAGAAAACGTCAAGGTCCCCATTCATCTCCACAGCCATTTCACCTCCGGCATGGCCGACCTGGCGCTGCTCAAGGCGATCGAAGCCGGTGTCGATATCGTCGATACCTGTCTTGCTCCGTGGGCGTATCGCAGCTCGCATCCGGCCATCGAGCCCCTGGTCATGACCCTCAGGCACACCAGCAGGGACACGGGTTTCGACCTCCATCAGCTTGCGAAGTGCAGTACGCACTTCGAGAAGGTGTCTCCGAAGTACCGCCATCTTCTCGATGACCGTATGGCCACGATCGACATCGGCGTTCTGCTGCATCAGACGCCGGGCGGCATGCTGTCCAACCTGATCAATCAGCTGCGCGACATGGGCGCCTCCGACAAGCTGGACGCCGTGTTCAAGGCGCTGCCGCAGGTCCGCAAGGAAATGGGCCAGGTGCCCCTGGTGACCCCGACCAGCCAGATCGTCGGCATCCAGGCCGTGAACAACGTTCTTTTCGACACCCCGCAAGAGCGTTACAAGATGATCTCCGCGCAGAGCAAGGACCTGTTCTACGGTCTGTACGGCGAAACCCCGGTTCCCGTGGATCCGGAAATCCAGAAGAAGGCGCTCAAAGGCTATCCTCGCGGTGAAACCCCGACGACCGCCCGCCCCGCCGACGTGCTGGAACCGGAAATGGAAAAGAACTGGAAGGATATGGAAGGTCTTGCCAAGGACATCGACGACGTTCTGATCTACGGCATGTACCCCATGACCGGCAAGCGCTTCCTGAACTGGAAGTACGGCAAGGAGCCGGTGCCCAAGGAAGTCATGCCCAAGACCCTCGAAGAGTGCGCAAAAGAGGCGGATCTCGTCAAGAAAGCCAAGGCCGGCCTCCTCGTCGAGAAGCCGACCAAGGTCGCTCCCGAGAAGGGACCCGGTCTGCGCACCTTCAGCGTGTTTGTGGATGAGGAGTTCTTCGAGGTCGGTGTCGAGCAGATCGGCGGCGCTCCCGCCATCACTTCCATCACCCCCATGGTTGCTCCTGTGGCGGCTCCCGCCGCTGCTCCCGCAGCAGCTCCAAAGCCCGCGGCGGCCCCCGCCGCCGCTCCCAAGCCCGCGGCCGCTCCGGTCGAGGGTGGGACCAAGCTGGAAGCTCCCATGCCGGGCATGGTCATTCGCTATGAAGTGAAGGAAGGCGATTCGGTCAAAGAGGGCGACGTCGTGATGATCCTCGAGGCCATGAAGATGGAAAACTCCATTACGGCCCCCGCTGCCGGCGTCATCAAGCAGATTTGCTGCAAGGACGGCCAGAGCGTGCAGAAGGGTGACGTGCTGGCGGTCATCGGCTAGCGGATATCGAATCGAACTCAAGCGAGAAGAGGAGAATGTCGAAATGGCGAAAAAGCCTGTTCGTGTCACTGTCACCGGAGCCGCCGGCCAGATCGGCTACGCTCTGTTGTTCCGCGTAGCCAGCGGCCAGATGCTGGGCCCTGACCAGCCGATTATCCTTCAGATGTTGGAACTGCCGATCGACAAAGTCCAGGCGGCGCTCAAAGGCGTCATGATGGAACTGGAAGACTGCGCATTCCCTCTGTTGGCGGACATGATCGGTACGGGCGATCCCAAGGTTGCCTTCAAGGATTCCGATTATGCGTTGCTGGTCGGCGCCAGGCCGCGTGGTCCCGGAATGGAGCGCAAGGATCTGCTGCTCGAGAACGCCAAGATCTTCATCGAGCAGGGCAAGGCGATGAATGCGGTGGCCTCCCGCGACATACGGGTCATCGTGGTCGGAAACCCCGCCAACACCAATGCCTGGATCGCCATGAAGTCGGCCCCGGATCTGCCGAAGGGCAATTTCACCGCGATGCTGCGCCTGGACCATAACCGTGCGAAGTCGCAGCTTGCCGCCAGAACCGGCAAGCCCGTGGCCAGCGTTGAAAAGATGATCGTGTGGGGCAACCATTCGCCCACCATGTATCCGGACATCCGGTTCTGCACCGTCGACGGTCAGCCCGCGGTCAAACTGGTAAATGACGAAGCCTGGTATCGCAATGAGTACATCCCGAAGGTCGGCAAGCGCGGCGCGGCGATCATCGAAGCCAGAGGCTTGTCCTCCGCGGCTTCGGCGGCCAACGCGGCCATCGACCATATGCACGACTGGGCGTTGGGCACCAATGGCAAGTGGGTCACCATGGGACTTCCGTCCGATGGTTCCTACGGCATTCCGGAAGGCACGATGTACGGCGTGCCGGTCACCTGCACCCCGGGCAAATATGAGCGGGTAAAGGGGCTGGAGATCGATGCCTTTTCGCGTGAGAAGATGGACTTCACGCTGAAGGAACTCACGGAAGAGCAGGCCGGCGTGAAGGAAATGGTCAAATAGGATCTCTTCAGGTTCTCACGGGGGAGGGAACCGGTCTTGACGGACGGAACGCCCTTCCCCGGGGAACTGCTTGTCGGTGGAAACACAAAAGGCGGCTTTCGCCGCCTTTTGTGTTTCCACGATCATTCCGTTGTTCCGGGCTTGACGGACGGGCCCCCCTGCCCTCTCCGCTCAATGCCGCTCAGCGCCGTATTTCAGGCGAAATTCCTTGATGTTTCGTTCGTCATATCTCAAGATCGCATCCTGGAAGGCATGCAACCGGGCGCAATCCCTGCTGCATTCATCCTTGTTGAGATGCACATTCTCACAGGTCCGACAGGGACTCTCGACAGTCTTCACAAACGGAACAGCCATTTTTTCCCATCCTCCGGAGTAGAGACACCTGAAAGCCGAAGCCATATCGAATGACGAATTCGGTCCAGATATAGAACAATTTTTCACAATGTGTCAAGAGTAATTATGCTTTCGCATCCACTGTCGGATAGGTGCCGCCCTCCCCGGCCTCTCACTCAACGCGCGGGAGAAAGCCCCTCCTTTTTCCGCACGGCTTCCTTCTTCAGACGGTTGACCGTTGTCTCGAGCACGGGAAAGACGTTCTCCCTGATGTCCCCCGCCACAGCCACCAGCATCACGTCGTCTCCCACTTGTCGGCGGCCGGTGAAGAGGTGAGCCTCAACCGCGGAGATCCCGGGCGCCTGACGCATTTCGGCGAGTATCTCGCGCCAGGCATCCCAGTCCGCATCGATTTCGAGGAACTCGGCCTTTTCCCCGGCGCGGGTGGTACCTCTCACCACGCCGTTGTGGCATACGATCATGCCCACCTTGTCAGGATCCGTCTCCTTTTTGATCTTTACGACGAGCGCGTTCAAGTCGGTCACGATTCCATCCTTTCCGGGTATGTTGTTCTTTCTTGGCATGTTTGCTTTTTCGAGCCGAACCGGGCAAACGATTGTACCATATTTACCAAATTCTACGCTCGAACTATTGATTCATGTTGATTCTTAGCGGCCTTGCTGCTATAGACTTTACGGGATAGTCTACTTGTTCCCGTGGGGTCTTCCGTACGTCTGTTGGACAGAGGCCGGGTGCGCTATTGTATCCCATCAATCCACACCAAATCACTCTTTTTTGCCCGGGACCGGTCCCTTCTGGATTCGGTGGAGGCTGGTCCGCGAACGCTCGAACGCTTTCCGGTTCGTGCTTTTTTTAACAGAGTCCGTTGGGAGTGATCGAACGGGCAGCATCATGTGGAAATCGTGTTGAGGAGGGTAAGCATGTTTGACGAAAAAGCACTACAGAAAATCAAAGCTGGCAAGGACAAGTGGGAACAGGGAACTGTCGCCAAGACACTCGCCAAATCACCCGAGAGCAAGAAAGCATTCACCACCATCTCAGGCGCTCCCGTGGAACGGCTGTACACCCCTGCCGATGTCGCCGGGATCGACTACGAGAAGCACATCGGCTTCCCCGGCGAATTTCCCTTCACCCGCGGTGTCCAGCCGACCATGTATCGGGGCCGTTACTGGACCATGCGGCAGTACGCAGGGTTCGGCAGCGCCAAGGACACCAACGCCCGCTACCGTTACCTGCTGCAGCAGGGCCAGACGGGTTTGAGCGTTGCTTTCCATCTGCCCACCCAGGCCGGATACGACAGCGACCATCCCCTGTCCATGGGTGAGGTCGGAAAGGTGGGCGTGGCCATCGACTCGATCGAGGATTTGAAGGTGCTCTTCAACGGCATCCCCCTCGACAAGGTGACCACCTCCATGACCATCAATGCGGCCGCCACCGTGCTTCTCGGCATGTACCTGGCCATCGCCGAAGAGCAGGGAGTGCCTTACGACAAAGTGGGCGGAACCGTGCAGAACGACGTGCTCAAGGAGATCATCTGCCGCGGTCAGTACATTTATCCTCCCAAGCCCACCATGCGGTTGACCGTCGACCTGATCGAGTTCGCCCAGAAATTCGTGCCCCGCTGGAACTCCATCAGCATCAGCGGCTACCACATCAGGGAATCCGGCTCGACGGCCGCCCAGGAGATCGCGTTCACCCTCGCGGACGGCATCGCCTACGCGCAGGCGTGCGTGGATCGGGGCATTCCCGTCGATGCATTCGCAGGACGTCTGAGCTTCTTCTTCAACGCTTTCACCAACGTGCTCGAGGAAGTGGCGAAGTTCCGCGCGGCCCGCAGGTGCTGGGCGAAGATCATGAAGGAGCGTTTCGGTGCAAAAGATCCGCGCAGCATGATGTTGCGTTACCACGTGCAGACCGGCGGCGTGACGCTGACCGCTCAGCAGCCGCTCAACAACATCGTCCGTGTCGGCCTCCAGACCTATGCCACCGCTCTCGGCGGAGCACAGTCGCTGCACACCAACTCGTACGATGAAGCCTTGTGTCTGCCGACTCAGCAGGCCGTTACAGTGGCTCTGCGCACGCAGCAGATCGTCGCCGAGGAGAGCGGTGCCACCGATACCATCGATCCTTTGGCCGGGTGCTACTATGTCGAGGCAATGACGGACAAGATCGAGGCGGAAGTCCACGAGTACATCAAGAAGATCGACGCCATCGGCGGGACCCTGTCCGCCATCGAGCAAGGCTACATCCAGAAGGAAATCCAGAACAGCTCCTACCGCTTCCAGAAAGAAATCGAGAACAACGAGCGGGTATACGTGGGCATCAACAAGTACACCATGGAAGAACCGCCTCCCGAGGGTCTCTTGAAGGTGGATATGTCCGTTGGCGAAGTCGAAGCCGCCAAGCTCAAAAAACTCCGTGCCACCAGAGATCAGGCCAAGTGGAAAGCTGCGTTGGACAAGCTGAAGAAAGTCTCCCAGACAGACGAGAACGTCATGCCGACCGTCATTGAGGCAGTGAAGGCCAAAGCCACCGTCGGAGAAATCTGCGACGTATGGCGGGAAGTTTTCGGCGAGTATCGTCCAAAAGAATTCGTCTAAGAGATTTGACCACATACGGGATCATCAACTGTAATTAGCGGAGGAAATTTCATGGCTAGTAAGATCAAAATAATCGTCGCAAAACCCGGTCTTGACGGGCACGATCGGGGTGCCAAACTGTTGGCGAGAATATTTGCCGAAGCTGGAATGGAAGTGGTCTACACCGGCCTGCGCCAGACCCCCGAAATGATCGTTAACGCCGCTCTGCAGGAAGATGCCGACGTGGTTGGTCTCAGCAGCCTTTCCGGTGTTCACAACTACTTCTTCCCCAGGGTGGTGCAACTGATGAGGGAGAAGGGACTGAAGGACGTTCTGATCGTCGGCGGCGGAATCATTCCCCAGGAAGATTACGAACCGTTGAAGAAGGCCGGCGTCCAGGGCGTTTTCGGTCCCGGCACGCCGACGACTGAAATCGTGAAGTTCATTCAGGACAACGTTCGCGCCAAGAAGTAGTCGAGATCAAGACGAGCGCCCGGGACGCCGAGCGGCTTCCGCCCGGTTTGTTTCCCGGGGCGCTCGATGCGCTCCGATCATGCGCCCCTCCCCCGCACTTCCGGGGGGGAGGGAAACGATTGAGGTTGCGGGCGCAGGATTGCCTTCCCCCGTGTCTCTCCAGCGGGAGGGACTTGCTTCGATGACCTCGAAAGAGGGTGGTGAGGTGATGAAGTTATCCGGCTCGCAATGATTCCACGTTGTTTCATTCCGCTCACCTCGCTGATGAATCGCCCGATTGATGGAAAAGCACGAGGAGAATTCCACCTCTTCTCCGGGACACTGATCTCCGAATCTTTGCGGTACCGGAAAACGGAAACGGTCGCAGTTTAGGTCGCAGGCAGCGCAGTGAAAGGAAAAACATTGTAATGGCAACGGATTACGTCAAGGAAATCCTTGAAGGCACCCATCGGTACGCGGCACGACTGATCACTTGGCTGGAAGATGAAGACCCAAGGGGTCACGAAGTCATGGAACGGCTCTACCCTCATACGGGAAAAGCTTATATTATAGGGATTACCGGTTCACCGGGTGCGGGAAAGAGCACTCTGACGGACAAGCTCACCCGCGTGATTCGCCAACAGGGGCTCACTGTGGGGATTGTCGCTGTCGATCCGTCCAGTCCGTTCACCGGCGGAGCGATCCTCGGGGACCGCGTCCGGATGAGCGAACTCAGCGAGGATTCGGGAGTGTATATCCGGAGCATGGCCACTCGAGGCTTCCTGGGCGGAATGGCAAAAGCGACCGGAGATGTGGTGAAGGTCCTTGACGCTTTCGGCCAGGACATTATCATCATTGAAACGGTTGGTGTCGGTCAGGACGAAGTGGATGTCATCGGCATTGCGGACACGACCTGTCTCATCCTGGTCCCGGGCCTGGGAGATGCCATTCAGAGCATGAAGGCGGGGATCATGGAAATTGCCGATGTCTTCGTGGTCAACAAGGCGGATCGGCCGGGAGCAGATCAGCTCGCGGCGGAGGTCTGCCATCGGGTGGAGCAGGACGCACACATCAAGCCCACGGATTGGAATCCTCCCGTCACCAGGACCGTTGCCGTCAATGACGAGGGAACCACCGAGCTTTGGCAGTCCATCCAACGTCACCGGCAGTTCTTGCACGAGAGCGGCAAGTTCATCGAGAAACGCCGTCAGCACACCTGCGACGAGACCTTGCGGATGATACACAATGAGCTTTTCCGCATCGTGAGGAGCCAACTCGAGACCAGCGGGCAGCTTGACCACCTCGTGGAAGACATCCTGGATCGCAAACGCGATCCGTACAGCATCATGCGGCAAATCGTCAACAAGTGGCTATCCATCCCACAAAAGCACAAGGAGGCGTCATGAAGGTTCTCAAACTGGATCATATCGGTATCGCGGTGAACAACATCGAAGAATGCAAGAAGCTCTATGCGGACGTGCTCGGGCTGCTCCATGCCGGCAGTGAGACCGTTGCCGAGCAGAAAGTGACCACGGCGTTCTTCCCGGTGGGTGACACCGAGATCGAGCTCCTCGAATCCACCGCCCCCGACGGCCCCATCGCCAAGTATCTCGAGAAGAAGGGCGAGGGCGTTCAGCACCTCGCTTTCCGCGTGGACAACATCGAGGCGGCCCTGGCCGAGCTCAAGGCCAAAGGCATCAAGCTGATCGATGAGGTGCCGCGGCGCGGCGCCGGTGGAGCCAAGATCGCTTTCCTCCATCCCAAGTCCACCTTCGGGGTTCTGGTCGAAATATCCCAGAGGGACTAGCAGCAGGAACACCAAGGGGGCATGGTTCACACCATGCCCCCTTTTCGTTTATGCTTTCGCGGAAAACCACTGCGCAACCGGCTTTCGAATCTTCATCGAGGAGTGCCCTATTCCCCCTCCGAGGAAGACGCCATCGCCTTCCGCCTCCTGGCTCCGATTCTCGCCCTGACAAACCACGCGGCGCCTGCCAGCAGCGCAAGCACCACTACGATATCCACCTGGTGCGAATAAGTCTGCACGACGGACCAGTGCTCGCGGAGGACCATGCCGCAACCCAGCAGGAAAGAGTTCCAAAGGGTCGCGCCGACGAGGGTGGCGATCAGGAAGCGACCCAGCGGCATTTTGCCGGTCCCTGCGGGAATGGAAATCAGGTGCCTCACGACGGGAACGAACCGGCTGACAAAAATGGTCAGAGTGCCGCTCCGCCGGTTGAAAAACGACTCCGTCCTCTCCAGGTCGTGCTCATCGAGCAGCAGGTATTTCCCAACCTTCAGCACCAATGGCTTGCCTCCGTGATAACCCATCAGGTAAGAGGCAAGAGAGCCGATGATGGAACCCGCGCTGGTGGCGAGCACGGCAAGCCAGATATTCCATTTTCCATCGGCCACCAGGAACCCCACGAAAGGCATGACCGCCTCGCTCGGGATGGGGGCGATCATGCTCTCCAGCGCCATGAGAAAGGCGGCGCCAAGATACCCGGTTGTTTCCAGACAACGGATCGCGAAATTCGAAACCATTTCCGTCAGCAAGGCAGTGTCTCCTGTCGTAGATCAAAGAAAGCCCGAACTCCGTTCACTCCCGGGCAGGTCCTGTGTGATCCTGAACGCTCCTCGGTATCAGGTCGAAAAGCGCTTCCGAAACCAATCGATGCTCAGCCTCAGGGCGAGCCGCCGCCATTCGGGATCGAGGATGCGGTGTTCGGCCGTTCTCAGGAGCACCAGGTTCCTGGGTTCTCCCAGGCGTCGATAGATGTCCGTTGCCTGCTCCCAGTGGACCAGGTCATCCTCCTGTCCGTGAATCACCAGTATCCCCGGAATCGGCCCCAGCGATGCCAGCGTTTGCGGGTGTCCGAGCTTGAATCCTGCGGGGAAGACGTGCGCCAGCTCATCACCGTCTTCGAGAGCGGCCCTGATTCTTTCCAGTCGGAAGGGCGTTGACCAGCAGACCAGCGCGTTGACGGGATGCCTGCCGGAATCCCTCATGAGCAGGGAGACGTACCCTCCCATGCTGGAGCCGAGCAGTCCCAGGGGACCGGCCATCCAGGTCCGGGCTCTTACATACCCCAGGACCGCATCCAGGTCCCTCAGCCACGACTCCAACAGGTTGGGGCCGAGCGGCGCGGTACGTTCGCCGGCCCCGGAAAAATCGAAACGAACGGCCGCAATGCCCACCGCCCTGAGTTCCTCGGCAATGGAGAGGTACTTGGTGCTGTCCTTGGAGCTCAACAGCCCGTGGCAGCACACCACCGCGGGAGAAGGCAGCTTGTCCGGCAGATGAATTTCACAAGCCAGGGCGCCGGCTCCCACCGGGATCATGACACGGCTCACCGGACTCATCAGGATCCGCCCCCGTCCGCGCGCGCAGCGGAATCCACCCCGGATTCCCCGGGGACACTCCGCTTGCGGCGTATGGCATAGAGGCATATCTTCTCGGCTTCCCCGCAGCTTCGAATCTCCTGCACTTTCTCCTTGAACTCGAAGTACCTGGTCAGCTCTTCGAAGAACCTCGGAGCATGCAATCCCTGGTTCTTTGCCAGAAAGATCATCCCGTCGGGCGCGACGGCCCTGCGCAGGAACCGGACCAGAAGAGGATACGACTTCCGGTCGTATATCACTTCGGACCCGAAAACGATATCGTAGGGCTCGAAAGGAGAGGGATCGTTCCAGTCGAGCTTCAGGATGTTCATTTCCGTCAGCCCGTTCAGCCGGGCGTTGGCCCTGGCGAAGAGCAGAGCGTCTTCGTTGATGTCGCTCAGGGTGACCCGGTGTCCGCAAAGGGCTGCATAGAGACCGACCACTCCCATGCCCGCCCCTATCTCGAGCAGCCGTTGGCCGGGGACTACGGGCTGCCTGCCAAGAAAATAGGCCATCAGAAAGCTTGACTCCCAGACCTTGGCCCAGAAAGGCAGATCCATGATGCTCACGCCGCCCGAATCCACCAGTCTTTCGATGTATGCTTCGAAATCCGTCAGTTGCAGAAGTTGAAGGGTTCTGTCCCCGATCTTGAGGGGCACCACCTCGACTTCATACTTCCGCCGGATGAGATCCATCAATGTGTCCAGCTCGTCCACCGTCTCCGTCCCTGCCTGGTTTTGACAATCCAACGACAAGCCCCGCCCCCAGCCCCTGCGGTTCCCCCGGAGCGGTTCGCCGCCACCGCCGGAGGCGAGCCGCTCCACTGCGAGACGCACTGCGGTCCCTCACAACGCCGACGTTTTCCGCCGCGGCCTCTCCATGACTTCGCTCCCAACGGCTTCCGGCGTCGCTTTGCGGGCGGCTCGCTTGAAAACCCTTCTCAGCATTTCCTGGAACGACTCCATGTACAAATAGACGACCGGCGTGATGTAAAGCGTCAGGAGTTGCGAGAGCACCAGGCCTCCGACGACCGCCAGACCGAGAGGCTGCCTGGCTTCCGCTCCCGCACCGATCCCGAGCGCTATCGGCAGCGTCCCCATCAGCGCCGCCATGGTGGTCATCATGATCGGTCTGAATCGCAGGATACATCCCTCATAAATGGCTTCAGCCGGTGATTTCCCGTACTCTCGCTGAGCGCTCAGGGCGAAGTCGATCATCATGATCGCATTCTTCTTCACGATCCCGACCAGCATGATGATTCCCACAAAGGCATAGATGCTCAGGTCAACGCGGAAGATCATCAGGGTGAGCAGCGCTCCCACGCCCGCCGACGGAAGCCCTGAAAGGATGGTCACGGGGTGGATGAAGCTTTCGTAAAGGATGCCCAGCACCATGTAGATGACCATGATGGCAACGATCAACAGGACCCACATGCCTTTCATGGACTGCTGAAACTGCTGCGCGGTCCCCTGGAAGCTGCTGCTCAACGTGGCCGGCAGCCTCAGTTCCCGAACGGCCTTCTCGATCTGGTTCACGGCGTCACCGAGTGCGACCCCGGGTTTCAGATTGAAGGACACGGTGACGGATGCAAACTGTCCCGTGTGGTTGACCGTCATGGGACCGACATTCTGCCTGATTTTTGCCACGGCTTCGGTGGGCACCAGTCGTCCGCTGCTCGATCGCACATAGAGCAGGGACAGAGCGGAGGGATCCTCCTGGTATTTCGGATCGACTTCCAGAATAACCTGGTACTGGTTGATCGGAGTGTAGATCGTGGAAACCTGCCGCGCGCCGTAGGCGCTGTAGAGCGCATTCTCGATCTGTTCAGCCGAAACGCCCAGGGACTGCGCCTTGTCACGGTCAATATCAACGACCACCTGAGGATTCGTGATCTGCAGATCGCTCACCACATCCTGCAGCCCGGGCAGCCCCCTGAATTTTTCCTCGAGCGCGGGCGCCCACTGGTAGAGCTCCTTCGTGTCCGGTCCCTGGAGGGTGTATTGATACTGGCTCTTGGTTGCCCTCCCCCCGATCTGAATCGCCGGCGGGTTCTGGAAATAGACATTGATTCCCGGAACCGCGGCCACCTCCCCGCGCAGCCGGGCAATCACCTCGGTCACGTTCGATTCGCGCTCGGATCGCGGTTTCAACCGCATGAACAAGCGGCCGCTGTTCCCGGTGGGGGTTCCTCCCGTGGCTCCGGCGCCCGACATGAAACCGGCGACGTCCGGATCCTTGTTGATGATCGCGGCCACCGCTTTCTGGCGTTCGACCATGGCGGCGAAGGAAATGCCCTGCCTGGCTTCGGTGAAACCCTGCACCTGTCCCGTATCCTGGCTGGGGATGAAATCCTTCGGGATTGTCCAGAAAAGGTATCCGGTAGCGATCAGCAAGACCGCTGAAAGGAGCATCATGGAGGCCTTGTGCCTGAGAACGAGTTTCAGGCTCCAGTCGTACGCGCCGAGCATCCCCTGGAAGAACCGTTCGGCAGTGTTGTAGAACGCCCCGTGCCGTTCGGCGCCGGGAGGTTTCAGAAACCTGCTGCACAGCATCGGCGAGAGGGTCAGGGACACGACCCCGGAAACGAGGATGGCCGCCCCGATGGTGACCGCGAATTCGTGGAAAAGTCTTCCCAGGATGCCCCCCATGAACAGGAGGGGAATGAATACGGCCGCCAGGGACAAGGTCATGGACAAGATGGTGAACCCGATTTCCCTGGAGCCGTCGAGTGCGGCCTGGAGTCTGCTCTTGCCCATCTCCAGGTGCCGGACGATGTTTTCGAGCATGACGATGGCGTCGTCGACGACGAACCCCACCGAGAGGGTCAGCGCCATGAGCGACAGGTTGTCGAGGCTGTAGCCCAACATGTACATCACCGCGAATGTCCCCACGATGGACAGGGGCAGCGCAAGGGAAGGGATGATGGTCGCGGACACGTTTCTCAGAAAAAGAAAAATCACCAGCACGACAAGGCACATGCTCAGGTATAGCGTGAACTTGACGTCCTCTATGGAATGGCTGATCGATTCGGAACGATCGTAGAGAATATCCAGTTTGACCGATTCCGGAATCTGCATCCGGAACATCGGCAGGAGTCCCTTGATGCGGTCGGCGACCTGGACGGTGTTGGTCCCGGGCTGCCTCTGGATGGCCAGAATAATCGCCCGCGACGTGTTTCCCCCGCTGTTGAACCACCCGGCCACCTTGTCGTTCTCGACGCCGTCGATGACTTTCCCCAGGTCCTGGAGACGGACCGGAGAGCCGTTGCGGTAGGCCACGATCACCGGCTTGTAGGAAGCGGCGTTGACAAGCTGTCCCGTGGCCTGAACCGTGAATGCCCGGTTTTGACCGTACAGCGTTCCGGTCGGCAGGTTCACGTTGCTCTTGGCGATCGCCTGTTCGACTTCGTCGATTCCGATGCCAAGCGAGGTGAGCGCATTGGGGTTGACCTGCACGCGAACGGCATATTTCTGCGACCCGAAGACCAGCACCTGGGCCACGCCGCCGAGCATCGAAATCCTCTGGGCGACGAGCGTCTGGGCGTACTCGTCCACCGTGGAAAGCGGGAGTATGGGGGAGGCCAGCGCCAGGTACAGGATGGGCTGGTCCGCGGGGTTCACTTTGCGGAACCAGGGGGGCGTGGGAAGCTCCGGCGGCAGGAGACGCTGAGACTTGGCGATGGCGGTCTGGACATCCTGGGCTGCGGCGTCAATGTCCCGATCCAGCGAGAACTGCAGCGTGATCCGGGTGATCCCCAGGGCATTGACCGAGGTCATCGAATCCAGCCCCGCGATAGTGGAGAACTCCCGTTCCAGGGGGGTCGCCACCGACGCGGCCATGGTCTCGGGGTTCGAGCCGGGCAGGTTCGACGAAACCTCGATGGTGGGATAGTCCACGTTGGGCAGTTCGCTCACCGGCAGCGACCGGTATCCCATCAGGCCGAAGAGCAGGATCGCCAGCATCACCAGCGTCGTCGCAACGGGCCGTCGGATGAACAGTTCAGTGATATTCATCGAGCCTTTTCCCCGGTGCCGGCATCCCCCTCCTCAACGACCCTCACCTGGGAACCCTGCGCAAGCCTGAGCTGCCCGTCGGTGACGACCTTCTCCCCGACGGCGATCCCTTTTTCGATCACGAGTTCCCCGTCCACGTCCCACCCCACCGTCACGCGCCGATACTCAACCGTGGAATCGGGCTTGACCACAAAGGTGTACTGCCCCTCCTGGCCGATCTGAACCGCGTGCGAAGGCACGACAATCGCGCCGCTCCGAGTGGTCAGGGTCAACACGACATTGACGTACTGGCCCGGCCAGAGGAACTTGTCCTTATTGGCGAATGTCGCTTTCAGCTGGATTGTCCCCGTGGCGGGATCGACCGTATTGTCGATGAAGGACAGTTCACCTTTCACAACGTCCCGCTCGTTGCCGGAAACGGTCGCGAGGACTTCGAGCTTCCCCGCCGCCATGTGTTTTTTCACCTCGGGAAGGTTCTGTTCGGGCACGGCAAAAGACGCGTAGATCGGGCTGATCTGATTGATCACGACCATCGGGTTGGCATCGTCGTTGTCCTTGACCAGGTTCCCCAGGTCGACCTTGGTTTCACCCGTCACCCCGTCGATGGGCGAGGTGATGTGGCAGTACCTGAGCATCAGGCGCGCGCTTTCGAGGGCCGCTTCGTCGGCCCGCACGGCGGCTTCCAGAGCCGTCGCATTGGTGAGCACCTGGTCGTGCACTTCCTGGGAGACATATCCTTTGTGCGCCACCTCACCGTAGCGCCGGGTCTGTCTTCGAGCGTTTTCCAACTGGGCCTTGTTTTTGGCCAGGTTGGCCTCGGCTTTCTTCACTTCCGCTTCGAAGGGCCTCGGATCGATGGTGAACAACGGGGCGCCCTTCTTCACCTCCCGCCCCTCGGTGAAATGGACGCCCACCAGTTCTCCCGTTACCTGCGCGCGGATCGCCACAGTATTGTAGGGCTGCACTTTGCCGATGGCCTTCAATTGCACGGGAACGGTCTTCTCCACGGCGGCGCTCACCGTCACGGGCACAACCACCGCTCTCTTCGCGCCTCCGCCCCGACCCTGCCCGGAAACGTTCTCCGAGCACGCCGAAACGGACAGGGACACCCAAAGGATCCCCATCGTCCACAAGAAACGTTTGGACCACATGGCCATCGTCGAATTCAAAGACCTCATCCTTTCGAGGACCTCGATTCCCCGCCTCACGAAGTCAACCATCGGTTCCTCAAACCGGCGAACGAAGCGATAAGCGGGCATTCTCCAACCACCCGCCAACCGGGGCCTCACAAGCCGTCATGAAAGTCATCGTCATTCCCGCCGAATGGCATGAGCGGGGAGTCGCCCGCGAAGCGGGCAACACCATTTTGCGTTTCGGTATCAGTCATTTCCGGAGCTTTTCGCGCGACGCCCGCACTCCCGGATTATAATTGACCCGACCGGGCACGGGAAGTGGCGCCCCGCAAACACGCCCCACTCTCGACGAGCCGGCCGGGAGGTTCCGCCTTCGCCGGCCGTGGCGCGCCCCGCGGCAGGGTCAAGCCGCCCCCGGGCAAGTCGCCGACAGCGCCGAGCACTCGGCCTCACGCGCTTGCGCGTGTGGCCGAAACTTGGGGGGGTGCGGGGGAATCATTCCCCCGCTCTTTTGTGCTTGAAAGATCCATCTCTTATGAAACTTCGTATCAGACGATGCTTTCCACCGCCTTTACCAGGTCGTGCTCGTCCGGAATGTAGAACGCTTCGAGCGGCGGGCTGAAAGGCACGGGGATGTCCGGACCGGTCACCCGCCGGAAAGGCGCTTTGAGACTGTCCAGCGCTTCTTCGGCAACCAGGGCGCAGATTTCCCCGGCAAACCCGCCCGTTCTCGTGGCCTCGTGGAGCACCACCAGCCGGCCGGTCTTTCTCACGGAATCGAGAATCGCGTCCTTATCGAGCGGCGCGAGGGTGCGCAGATCGATCACTTCGGCCGATACGCCCTTTTGCTCCAGCAGCGCGGCGCCCTTCATGGCCGCTCCCAGCATCTTGGACCATGTCACGATGGTGACGTCGGAACCCTGCCGTTTGACGTCCGCCTTCCCTATGGGAACCAGGTATTCCTCTTCGGGAACCGGTCCGGGCACGAAATAGAGCAGCATGTCTTCGATGAACACCACGGGATTGTCGTCCCGTATGGCGGACTTGAGCAGGCCCTTGGCGTCCGCCGGGGTTGAAGGCATCACCACCCTGATTCCCGGACAGTGCGCGAGCCAGGCTTCCAGGTTATGAGAATGTTGGCATCCCGCCTTGAACCCGGCCCCGCTCTTTATCCTCACCACCATGGGGAAAGTGCTCTTCCCGCCCGACAGGTACCGGAGCTTTGCGGCATGATTGACGATCATGTCCGAAGCGAGGGTCACGAAAGGATTGAACATGATTTCCACCACCGGCCTCAATCCCATCACGGAGGCGCCAACCGCCAATCCGGCGATGGCCGCCTCCGAAACCGGGGTATCCTTCACCCGATCCGGGCCGAATTCCTCCAGCAGCCCGAAGGTGGGAAGGATCGGAGCGGCGTGAATGCTCACCCCGACGCCCTCTCCCGCGATAAAAACATTCGGGTCTCGAAGCATTTCCTCTCTGAGCGCCTGGTTCACCGCCTGTCCCATGGTCAGTTGCTGCATGATTCACCTCCCGCGCGATCCGTGATTGGTCTCCGTTATACGTATACGTCCGACAGGGCATCTTCCGGATCGGGCCAGGGGCTTTCCTCGGCAAAACGCACCGCGTCTTCGACAATCCTGGAAATTTCGTCCTCCATCGACTTCAGCGCTTTCTCATCGAGCAATTCCTGCTCCAGAACCTCATCACGCAGCCTCGGGAGCGGGCAGCGCTCCTTCCACGAGGCGATTTCCTCCGGGGGCTGATACAGTTGGTGATCGCTCTCGCCGTGGCCGCGGCAGCGATACGTCTTGCATTCGATCAGGCTGGGACCTTCACCCGCAACAGCCCTCGCCCTCGCTCTTTCCGCGGCCGCGTAGACCACCCGGGCGTCATTGCCGTCCACCACGATTCCCGGAATGCCGTAAGCGACCGCCCGGTCGGCCATGTCCCTGATCTTCGTGTGCTCCTCGTAGCGCTGCGCCCCCGCATACAGGTTGTTCTCACACACGAAAAGAACCGGGAGGTCCCACAGCGCGGCCAGATTCAATGCCTCATGAAAGGAGCCCTCATCGGCGGCCCCGTCGCCGAAAAAGCAGACCGTGACGTTCTTCCGCTTCCTGTACTTCTGAGCGAAGGCAACGCCGGCGGCTATGGGAATACCTCCTCCGACCACCGTGGTGGTGCAGAGCGCATTCACCTCGGGCACCGCCACGTGCAGGGTACCGCTCTTGCCCTTGTTGAACCCGGTGCGCTTGCCGAAACACTCGGCCATGAGGGCGTTCGGATCGGCTCCCCTGGCCAGCAGGTGCCCGTGGCTGCGATGATTGGGCACGATCACGTCCTGCGGCTCGAGCGCGGCGCACACGCCGGCCGCAACCGCTTCCTGACCGGTGCACAGAATCATCATGCCGGGCACTTTGCCCTCGATTTGGCAGAGTTCCGTAAGTTTCTCCTCGAAGCGGCGCGTGAGGAGCATGGAACGAAGCATCTCCAGCAATTTCTCTTTTGTAGGCGGCATTGCGATCCGTCTCCCGTTCTCATGAAATGGCGATGGGCATTATTGCCCCTGGCCGACCGGGTTCTCGGGAGCATTCCGAGCCACCGGACGGACGGCTGCTTCGGGCGGCACATCCCATCCGCCCCCGAGGGCCTTGTAAAGGGCCACGAGATCGGTGGACACCCGAAGGGTACTTTGAGCGTACTGGTCCTGCGTGACAAAGAGGTTGCGCTGGGCGTCGAGCACGTTGAGGAAGTCCACGAGTCCCTTTGCATACAGTTCGTAGGAAATGTCATAGGCCCGCTGGTTCGAATCCACTGCAAGCTTGAGGGACTCCCGGGTATCCTGTTCCTTGGAATACGCGACCAGGGCATCCTCCACATCTTTCAGAGCCACGAGAATCGTCTTTTCGTACGTGTGGAAAGCCTGCTCCTGGCGGGCGTCCTGCACCTTGATGTTCCACCGGATCCTGCCGGCATCGAAAATCGCCCAACTCACCGAAGGACCGATGCTGAAATAGTTGCTGCCGGGCGTAAACCATTTCGATGAAAACATGCTCTGCTGTCCCACCGTGCCGGTCAGGCTGAACTGCGGAAAAAGCTGCGCCGTGGCCACGCCGATGCTTGCGGTTGCCGCCGCAAGCTGCCTTTCGGATGCGCGGATGTCGGGCCGCTGCCGCAGCAGGTCGGAAGGCAGCCCGGCGGGCACGCCGGGCGGCACGGGCGGTATCGGCTCCTCATCGAGAAGCTCTTCGAGCAGCAATTCCGGCTTGCCGCCAAGGAGCACGCCGAGTTGGTGGATCGCCTGCCGCATGCCGCTCTCAAAGGCCGGAACCGTGGCTTCGGTGGCCGCAAGTTGCGCCTTCTGCTGCGCCACGGCCAGTTCGCTGCTCAAACCCGCCTCGAACCGCGCCTCGGTCAACTCCAGGGTCTGCCGCTGGGAGGCGATGTTGTTCCGGGCGATCCCCAGGCGGAGTTGAAAGCCGCGAACCTGCATGTAGCTCACCGCGACGTCGGAGACCAGCGTCACCAGGACGCTCCGGAGGTTCTCCACGCTGGCGGCGAGATTGGCGTCCGCGGCTTCCACCGCGCGCCGCGTGCCCCCCCACAGGTCCAGTTCCCAGCCGGCGTCGAACCCGACCTGGAAAAGGTTGGTCGAGCCGGTTGAGACTCCGCCGACGGTTGCCGCGGGGCTGCTTCCCGAGGACACGAGCGGCGGATTCGTGGTGGTCAGGCTCTTCTGGCTGTACACATAACTCCCGTCCGCGTTCACCGTGGGGAAAAGATCCGCCGCGGTCACGCCCCGCTGGGCGCGGGCTTCCCGGACCCGGGCCGCGGCGATTTTCAGATCCTTGTTCGCGCGGACCGCCCGTTCGATGAGGTCGTTCAGCTTCGGGTCCTCAAAGAGGGTCCACCATCGCGAAATGTCCGGTGCCGCGGCGACTTCGACCCCCTTGGGCTCCTCGCTCCACTGTCCGGGCATCTCCGAGGGCGGCGTCCTGTAATTCGGGCCCACCATGCATCCGCCGACTACGGCGACCAGCCCCAGTATCAGGCTCCGGGTCCACCGAAACCGCTTCATTCCCTGAAGGTCAATCATCGCCTGGCTCCATTCGCCCTCCCGTGCCCGGTGGGCCACTCGGATCAATTCAGCCTTCTTTTCACGCGGCGTGTTCGCCCTCCGCCTTCGGCGGGCCGCTCAAAACCGGGCAGCCCGTCGCGAATCGATCGTCGTCCGGCGCAGAGGATGTCCGGGGAATCTCCAGGCCGGGATCACTTGCACCGCAGCCCTTCCCCACTCCGCATCTCCGGCGTTTCAACCCGTGCGCGGATTGTCCGTTTTCGCCTGCAGTACCCTCAATCCGTTCAGTGAAAAGCGCATGATGTGCCCCGCCAGCCGTTCGATCTCGGGAACGTCGAAAGACTGGGCATACAGTGCCTTGAGCACCGGCCGGCACAGGTGATAGTACAGGCACTGGCCGAGGATGCTCATCGCGCAAAGCCGGATTTGCTCCTCGTCCCCGCCCGCCCCCGCAAGCTCCCGGACGATGGCCGTCAGGCTCCTGTGCAACGGACCGAACCCCGTCAGCACCATTTCGTCGAGCGCTTTCGTGGGCTGTGCGATTTCCCTGATCATCAGTTTGCCGTGCCACGCCGGCCGCCCCTCATCCGTGACCCGGTAGAGCATGGAACGGATGAACGCGCATAGCCTGTCCTCGGCCGTTGCGTCGTTTTCGAGGCCCAGATCGGGCGGATATTTCTTCAGTGCCGAATCCAGCGTGTACTTGAGGACCGCCGAATAGAGTCCTTCCTTGTCCCCGAAGTAGTAATTCACCGCGGCGACGTTTACCCCGGCCCGCCGGGAGATCTCCCGCACCGTGGCGTCGCGGAACCCGCGCGCCGCGAACGTCTCCCCGGCCGCTTCGAGCAGCCGTTCCCTGGTGTCTGCGCTCCTGCCGCCGCCTTTCAGCATGCCCATGCCGTCACCCGGTTGATAACCCCCTGCCGCAAAGATATCCGAATTCAAACGAATCTTGAATTCAAACGAATGCTTAAAATATTGGGATCATGGTGTCAATGGTTTTCGAAGGACATGGTTTTCGGAGGGTATTTTGTGGGAAGGCTTTCCATCGAAGGCGGGAACCCCGGGGACCGAGCCCGCACGAACGCCGGGTCCTGAAGGCACGCGCCCGCCGGATCCGAGTCCCCGCGGAACCGGACGAGCAGTCGGTGATTCGAATCAAAAGACACGCGACGCGGGCGAACGCCCGATCCGAACAGGCTGCGGGGAACTGCAAAAAGCGCAGTGAACCGCCCGCGCGTGATGCACGGAAGGACCGAAATTGTCAATTGTGTAGGTTTGACCCCGTAATCTTGACCTTGTCCGTAAGCTTGCCGTAATGTTGTACTCAATACCTTTCAGCCCAAAAGCGCCGCAAAGTATCGACGTGAACAGGGTCTGGGCTTCCTCCGTATGGTCGATAGCCATCAAACAACACGGACCTGCCATGTCGATTTTCTTTTATCGGCTATCCGGTATCCGGGAATGTGTTTGCCGGACGAACCCAAATTATCCGGATCGGTCAGATCCATCTGGGCGTCGCTCGCATAACTCACGGGAAACAGCCCCTTGGCGCCCCGGAGAGAATATCGATTTCTGCCGGGGCAGCCAGGAATTGCAGCGTTCGTGGAAATGACAGCCACCCTCCCCGGCACCTCTGGTGATCCATTGGAGTGTAAAAGTGAAAAGTGTAGGTTTGACCCCGTAATCGATAGCCCTCCATTGTCTGAAAATCTACATCGAACGTTCTACATACTTTATTTCGAAGGTATTCGCATCTATCAGATAGGATATTCCACCGCCCTTAATTGGTCCACCCAAGAAGGGTTCAGGCCAAAAAATCACCTTATAACCGTTGCCTTCATTTACTTTTTCAATTGATACTGAATAGTTGATAATGCTTGATACATGAGCTGTAACTGGCGTAGATTTATCGCCATATCTATCTTTTAATTTTTTATCACAATCAAGATATGCAACCATAATTGCATGTAGATAATTTCCTGGAATTCTAATAGTGTTATCTTTGGTAGAATCACTAGATAGATTTGAAAAATGATAATTTAGCTCTTTATCTCCCATACATTCTAATCCAAATGGCAAAAATATTAACAAAATTGTCAAAAACCAAATCCGAAGACCCATTATTATCTGCATAGTTGACTCCTGCCTATCGTGTTCACTAATAATGATGTACAAAATCTGAATCAGGGTCATAAAGATCGATGCGACCATCCGCCCTGAAAAGAAACCCTTGGACTCCGAAAGCTTTATTTGCGGCTTTGTCTTCTGGAGAAAATCTGTTCCTATGTCTATAACTTGGGTCATCCACATGACTATGATAGTCGGCGACAGCCTCTGTTGGGCAGCGCCCAGGCCACACTTGATCTCTATAGTAATCCGTACGAGGAGTTGTATAGGTGTAAACCCCTGGGGATTTCTGATAAATCCAACCACCATACTCAACGATCAGAGTTTGGTTGCTCACTTGAGCAAGAATATCTGATCTTGCAGCGAGGGCAGCTGCATAGGGTGAAGAATAGGGATCACCAGCCGCCAACCCGAGAAAATCTGTGACATTGATCGGATCCCCGTCCGCATAAACATACGGATTGATCCCGCCCGCCAAGCCGATGGGATCGGGGGTCATGTACCTTCCGGTTTTGGGATCATAGTACCGGTGCAGGTTGTAATGCAAGCCCGTCTCGGCATCGTAGTACTGGCCCGGGAAGCGGAAGTTGTTCGTGACCGTCGATGCCGGATTCACCGCGGCTTCGCCGAAGGCATCGTATGCGGCTTCCCAGACCGCGGTGTTGGTGGAATCGGTCATGAGCTCAGGGGTTCCGAGCTGGTCGTTGTGGAAAAAATACACCGCTCCCGTCGCATGGTCGGCCATGGCGAGCCGGCTCGCTCCGTTGTAGACGTATTCCGTCAGGATGGTTCCCGTATCCCCGTCGGCTTCCGCGGCGAGGTTGCCGTCAAAGTCGTAGAGATAGACCGTCGGCGGCTCCGCTCCGCCCTTCATTTCTCAACCAAGATCAAAGGAGCCTGTTCCCAAAATCAGTCACCAAAACCGAGGGGGGTAAAAATTCAATTCGCAAAAAAGGTAAATTTTCAATGCGTATTGACAGAATTACATTATCGTCGGGACAGACAGCCAATCCTCCCGGCGCCTCCGATGATCGATTCGGGTGCAAATGTGAAAAGTGTAGGTTTGACCCCGTAGTCCACGCCTCCTGTGATTCGCACACCGCCAAGGAGTTGCACATGCCATCCGCTTTCTCACTCACAAATGACCAAGTCTATCTATCAAGCTTTCCAGTAGCAACCCTCTTTCATTTGGTTCATCGTTTTCACTTAGACCAGTTTTTAGAAGCTCGTCAGCTATGGCCTCTCTAATCTCTTCCCTTTGTTCACCCGTGAGTGGAATTAATCCGACGGAGTCCAAAACTGGCAGAAGAGAAGGTGCGTTTTTTACTAGAATTTCCTTCAACAGCTTTGATTCCTTCAAACTTAATGCGATCATCATCTATACCTCTATCGTCGCATTCGCCATCCACTGCTATTTTTCGCCCATGTTGTAATAACCTCACGAGCACTATTGAGAATTACAGTGGCGTTTTTCCCTATATACTTCATCGCACCTTCCGCTTGTTCAACTATTTTGATAGGATTTTTCACTGCATCTAATATGGCACTATCTGCCACCCCAACACAATCACGAGAAATGGCTTGATTTAGGGCGTGTCTTGTAAAACCTCCAATTGGAATTTCACCAATAGTTAGCTCAATTAAAACTCCATTTTGATACAGATTTCCTCGTGAGTCATAGGTGATAGAAAGGTCCGGAGTAGTGCCGTAAGGAATAAATACTTTTCCTTCATAGCTGGTTATGCCAGCGTCAGATAGTCCATAAGGGTCCACGCCATTCACCGGATCCCCGTCCACATAAACATACGGGTTGATCCCGCCTGCCAATCCTATCGGATCGGGAGTCAGATATCTTCCCGTCTTGGGATCATAGTACCGGTGCAGGTTGTAATGCAAGCCCGTCTCGGCATCGTAGT
>OFEK01000245.1_pt1 | contig 71686 bp, 73 predicted proteins | sample 1521131 | NCBI WGS metagenome assembly OFEK01 (sample SAMN05720209, study PRJEB24109) | activated sludge metagenome | isolation source: Anaerobic digester | place: China | collected 2015-12-16 | reverse complement strand
TCTAGGCTTCCTCGAGGAGACTGCCGTTTCTCAGGGAATGGATGATCCGGTTGGCTCGTTCTTCAACTTCGGGGATCATTTCGGCCAGGGCTTTGAGGGAAGTGAGGATCTTTCTGGTCTGCTGCTTGTGAGGAATCGTCAAGGCGGGATGGTCGAGGAACTGCAGGATTTCATCGAGTACCTGCAGCTTGTCCGCCGAGAAATCGACGTATGCCAGGCGGGGCCAAATCGCTTTCAGATCCTCGGGGAGATGATTCACCTTGGACGCCAACTGGCTGTCGGTACCCATCCAGATGGCTCTCTGCAAGTTGTCGAGCAGGCGTTGAATCTCGCTTCGGCTTTCCGCCCACGCATCGCTTTCCATCAGGAGCCTGCGCCACTTGGGGCGGATCTTGTTCTCCAGCCATTTCTCACTGGTCTGCGGCATGAGGGCCAGGCCGGCCATTTCCTCCTGCTCGCTCAGGAGCGCCCTGCCGATCTGCGCGAGCTTCCCCGTGCCGTTCACCTGGGGCAGCTGGAGCCGAACCAGCTCATTCAAGCGCCTGAGGATGGATTTCTTGCTTTCGAGCTCCGGAAAAGCCTTCTCCAGCTCGGCCTCCCATTGTTCGCGGAGGTAACTGATTTCGGCGTTGATGGCGGAAAAGATAAAACCCAGCTTGATCAGCGTGTTCCGGAGCTCGTGGGCGAGCACGTTACAGCTCTGCAACCGCTGCCGGGCCAGTTCTTTCTGGGCCTCCGACAGGGTTTCGCGTACATGGAGCGACAGGAGCTCGGTCCCGAGCGTCCGGGACAGTTTCTTGATGATTTTGGTGGAACGGTCGCCGCGCCGGATACGATCGGATCGGAAGTGAATCTTGACCACCGCGACCACCACGAATTCGCAGTCTTTCCAGATCGGCTTCCCTTCGTGATCGCGGGGAAGTTCGAGACCGCGCAGATCATCCCCATACAGGTAAGACTTGCTGATGAGGACGGGTTCCATGTGATGGTAGTCCTCGGGTTCGTTCGTGAGCTGTTTCCTCACGCTGCGATTGTCCTGATAGGGATCGTCCGCCGTCCAGCTCTTGCCCTTTTCCACACACCAGGCCATGGCCTCGAGCACATGCCCCGGGCGGTCCCTGTACTGCTCCCAGGTTTTTCCGGGCGAATTGTAGTCGGAAACCTCGGGCAGCCCCCACTGAATCTCATCCGAACCTTCGACACGAATGCCCGATGTGATTCGAACCGCCCGGAGCGTCGGCATGGGCCCGATGCGGTAGATCGTGCCTTTCGTCGCATCGCTCAGGCAGAACAGGATCGTTTCAATCATATCCTTGCAGGTCTTCTCAAGGATATCACTGTCGATGACCATTTTTGCAGCCTCTTGCGAGATTCGATCTCCCTAGGAGTTCCATTGGGTACTCTATCCTGAAACCAATACGCGGTCAATACGGATTCAACGGCAAAATCCCCGTCACACGGCTTCCCATAAGCAATTACACGGTTTCGGAGGAACGGGTCCCGGACGGCTGCGTATCGAAGTCGGTCATTCCCTGCCCGGGGGTTCGCCCGCAGGTTTCGGTCACTTCCAGGATGGAGGCCGCCAGAGCCGGGGTCAGGCTTTCGGCCTCGAGCCGCCACGCCCAGTTTCCAAAAGCCACCGCCGGCAGATTCATGCGGGCATCCCCCCCCAGGCCCAGGTGGTCCTGCATGGGAATGATCGCGGTGTCGCACACCGACATCATCGCAAGCCTGATCAGCTCCTCGTGGGCCCGGTCTTCTTCGATGGTGCGGCCAAGGTATCGGAAGAGGCTTTGTTTCTCGACCGACGATGCGTCGTGCGCGAACCATCCCCTGGTCGTGTTGTTGTCGTGCGTCCCGGTGTATACGATGCAATTTCTAACGTGATTGTGAGGCACGTAGGGATTTGAGGCTCCGCCTCCTCCGAACGCAAACTGGAGGATCTTCATTCCGGGAAAACCGTAGTGACGGATGATTGCCCGAACATCGGGCGTAATGGTCCCCAGATCCTCGGCGACGAGCGGCAACCTCGGGAATCGGCGCAAAAGCGTGTCGAACAGCGCGCGCGCGGGAGCGTCCACCCATCGCCCGTTCTGCGCCGTCTTCTCCACCGCCGCGACTTCCCAGTAGGCCACGAAGCCCCGGAAATGATCCAGCCTGGCCAGGTCGAACAGGCGCAGGTTCCACGCCATGCGTTTTACCCACCAACCGAAATCGGTTTCTTTGAGGGTTTCCCAGCAGTAGACCGGATTCCCCCAGAGCTGCCCGGTCTTGCTGAAGTAGTCGGGCGGAACGCCGGCCACGAATGCCGGTCTCTTCCGCGCGTCAAGCTTGAAAACCTCCGGGTTCGCCCAGACATCCGCGCTGTCGTGGCTCACATAGATCGGGATGTCGCCGAATATCCGCACCCCCTTGCTCTTGCAGTAGGCCTTTAGAGAAGTCCACTGCCTGAAGAACACGTACTGGCAGAATTTCTCCCGCAAAACGCTCTCCGCCAGTTCCTCCCCGGCTTTGCGCAGCGCGGCCTCCTCCCTGTTCTTCAGACCGTCGGGCCAATCGCTCCAGCCGGCCCCCGAAAGCCGTTCCTTGATGCTGGTGAACAATGCGTAATCATCGAGCCAGCCGGCGTTCTCGGCGCAGAATCGCTGAAACTCCGCGTCGGCTCCGGCCCTTTCCCGGTACTTTTCGAAGGCGCGCCGAAGCAGCGCGGACTTGAAGGGCTCGACGGCTTCGTAGTCCACGAAGCGCGATGCAAACGGGTGCCGGGTTTCGATCTCCCCCCGGGTAAGAAGTCCGTCCTCCACGAGGAGATCGAGGCTGATCAGCAAGGGGTTCCCCGCAAAGACGGAAAAACCGCTATACGGGGAATTCCCGCAGAACCCGGACGACGGCCCTATGGGCAGAACCTGCCAGATGCTTTGCCCGGAATCGTCCAGGAAATCCACGAAATCGTAGGCGCCCCGGCCCATATCTCCTATGCCGTGGTCGGACGGAAGCGATGTGAGGTGCAGGAGTATCCCGCTGCTTCTTGGAGCCATGAGATTCCCCCCGTTCTTCACACGGAAGAATCGGGCGATATGGGGACCGCTCCGGCGGTCACCCCCGTGGAAGCCTTCTTCGGGCCGAACGTCAATGCGTGCCTTCGCTCTTCAGGAACACCATGCCCAGGGGCGGCAGGACCATTGAAAGAGACCAGGGTCTCCCGTGGCATGGAACAGGCTCGGCTTCGAGTCCCCCCGCGTTGCCGAGACCTCCCCCGCCGTATATTTCGGAATCGCTGTTGAGCATCTCCCGCCAGAAGCCGCCCCGGGGCACACCCGTCAGGTAGCCTTCCCTGGGCACCGGCGTGAAATTCGCCGCCGCGACGACGATGTCTTTTGTGCTCCGACCCTTCCGCAGCCAGGACAAAACACTCGAATCCGCGTCACGAAAATCGATCCATTGGAACCCCTGATTTTCGAAATCCACCTCATGCATCGCCGGTTCCCCGCGATAGAAGCGGTTCAAGTCCCGGACCCACTGCTGCATTCCCTGGTGAGGCGGGTATTCGAGCAGGTTCCAGTCGAGGCTTTTTTCATGGTACCATTCGTCCCACTGTCCGAATTCCCCCCCCATGAACAGCAACTTCTTGCCGGGATGCCCGAACATGTAACCGAACAGAAGCCGCAAATTTGCGAATTTCTGCCAGTCGTCTCCCGGCATCTTGTTCAGCAGGGACCCCTTGCCGTAGACCACCTCGTCGTGAGACAGGGGAAGCACGAAGTTTTCGTAGAATGCGTACCAGATGCTGAACGTGAGCTGGTTCTGATGGTATTTGCGATGAATGGACTCCTTGGAAAAATAGTCCAGGGTGTCGTGCATCCACCCCATGTTCCATTTCATCCCGAAACCCAGTCCGCCGGCATAGGACGGCCGCGAAACCATGGGCCAGGAAGTGGATTCTTCGGCGATCGTCTGGCAGTCGGGGAAGTCCCTGTAGACGATTTCGTTGAATCGCCTGAGGAAGTATATGGCGTCGAGGTTTTCCTTGCCCCCGTGCTCGTTGGGGATCCATTCCCCATCCTGCCGGGCGTAATCCAGGTAGAGCATCGAGGCCACGGCATCCACGCGCAGACCGTCCACCCGGTACCGGTCCAGCCAGAACATGGCGCTGCTGATCAGAAACGACCGGACCTCGTACCTGCCGTGATTGAATATGTAGCTGTTCCACTCCGGATGATATCCCTTCTTCGGGTCGGCATGCTCGAAGAGGTAGGTGCCGTCGAAATAGACCAGGCCGTACTCATCGCTTGGAAAATGCGACGGGACCCAGTCCAGGATGACTCCGATCCCGGCCTGGTGCAACCGTTCGACGAGGTGCATGAAGTCCTGGGGCGTCCCGTATCGCGACGTCGGCGCGAAGTACCCCACCGTCTGGTAGCCCCAGGACCCGTAAAAAGGGTGCTCCATGACCGGCAGGAATTCCACGTGGGTGAATCCCATGTCACGTAAGTATCCGGGCAGATGCTCCGCCATCTCGCGATAGTTGAGGGACCTGTTGTCCTGCTCGGGAACCCGCCTCCAGGAGCCGAGATGAACCTCGTAGATCGAACAGGGGGCGTCGAGCGCATTGTTGCGTTTCCGGTTTTCCATCCATTCCCCGTCGTTCCAAGCAAAACTGCTGTCCCACACGATGGAACCGGTGCGCGGCGGGGTTTCCCAATGGGTCGCGAACGGATCCCCCTTGTCCACCCGATACCCGTTTTCCCTTGAAACAATATGGTACTTGTAAATGTCTCCGGCCTTCACTCCGGCGACGAACCCCTCCCAGATCCCCGAGCTGTCTTCCCTTACCCTCAAGGGATGAGTTCCCCGGTTCCAGCCGTTGAAGTCTCCAATGACGGAAACCTGTTCGGCGTTGGGCGCCCAGACGGCGAACAGCGTGCCCGAAACGCCGTCGATCTCCATGAGACGCGCCCCCATTTTCTCATACAACCGAAAATGATTTCCCTGCCTGAAAAGATAAATGTCCTGGTCGGTCAGAAGACTGACGTCATATCTCATGCCGTTGGCGCTCATTCACGTTTCCTTCCTTGAAGCGTCTGCGCAGAGGCGCAAGGGGTTACGAACATACTGGACCGATTCGTGCTCAAAAGCAATGGCCGAACAGCAAAGATAAGACCGGAAGCGGACAATGTACAAGGGACTGTCCCGCCGCCCGCCCGAAAGGGTGAGAAAAAGAGTTGGGGCCGCCTCCGGCAGCGCGATTCCCGCAGTCGAGCCCGCGGCGACACGGCCTTTCGACGTTCACCGATTGACAGGCTCCTGATTATTTGCATTAGTGATGCCCGCATACGGCGTTTAACAGAACACACCGGCGCCCGGCCGGCCGAATGGACACGAGGACATGAAAAGCGACCGCAAGATTGTCTCATGGGCTCTTTACGACTGGGCCAATTCGGCATTCGCCACAACGGTGATGGCCGGGTTTTTCCCGGTGTTCTTCAAGGAATACTGGAGTGCCGGGGCGGACGCCTCGGTGAGCACGTTCCATCTCGGTGCCGCCAATTCCCTGTCCAGCGTCATCGTCGCGGCACTGACCCCGATTCTCGGGGCCATCGCGGACCGGGGGAATTCCCGCAAACGCTTCCTGTTCTTCTTCACGGTCCTGGGAATTTTCATGACCGGCTGTCTCTTTCACGTCGGTAAGGGCAACTGGGAACTGGCGGCCGGCATATACGTGGTCGCTTCCATCGGTTTCTTCTGCGGGTGCATGTTCTACGATTCCCTGATCGTCAACGTAGCCGACGATCCCCGACTCGATTGCGTTTCAGCCCTGGGTTACGCGTACGGATACCTCGGCGGCGGACTGCTCTTCGCACTGAACGTGGCGATGACTCTCTCGCCGGGCACTTTCGGCCTCGCGGGACCGGGCGAGGCGGTTCGCCTGTCGTTTGTCTCGGTGGCCGTCTGGTGGGCCGTCTTTTCCGTTCCGATTTTCGTCTTCGTGAAGGAACCCCGGCAGGCCGTCACCCCTTCGGTCGTTCAGGCCGTGCGCGAAGGTTTCAAGCAACTGGGCGCCAGCGTCGCCAGGATTCGAAGCTTCCGGGTGGTGATCCTGTTCCTGCTCGGCTACTGGCTCTACATCGACGCCACATCCACGATCATCCGGATGGCGGTCGACTATGGCCTCTCGCTGGGCTTCTCCTCGCGGAGCCTCGTTCTCGCCCTGCTCATCACCCAGTTCGTGGCTTTCCCCTGCGCCATCGCATTCGGAAAGATCGGCGAACGCATCGGCGCCAAGAACGGCATTTTCATATGCATCGGGGTGTACTTCCTGATCACCTTGTGGGGCTATTTCATGGAGAACGAAATCGAGTTCTACGTCCTCGCCGTTCTCATCGCCACCGTGCAGGGAGGAATCCAGTCGCTGAGCCGCTCGCTCTTCGCCCGTATCATCCCCAAGAGTCAATCGGGTGAATTCTTCGGTTTCTACAACATGCTCGGCAAGTTCGCAGCCGTCATCGGTCCCGTGCTCATGGGATGGGCGAGCCTGGTCACCGGCAGCCCCCGCATTTCCATCCTCACCGTCGGCATATTGTTCCTCGGCGGCGCGGCGGTCTTGACCTTTGTGGATGAAGCGGAGGGGAGAAGACTCGTCGAGCGCTTGGAAGACAACGAACAGCAAGCCCCGCAACCTGTCCTTCCGACCCGGTAAAGCAACTCCCGATCCGCGGAGCGGAAGACGGCCGACGGGGTTTTCTCCCGCCCGGCCGTCTTCAACAGGAGATCTTTCGAGCCGGAACGATCCGTTACCTGGCGACCCCGATCACCCCGCAGGCCACCCGAGCGCCTGCCCCGCCCGTGGGCTGGGTTTTGAAGTCGTCGGGATCGGCATGCACGACCACGCCCCTGCCGACGATCGAATAGGGCCCTTCGAACTTAAGAAAATCGAACACCTTGTCGTATTTGGCCGGGCCGCTCTTGGGAGCTTCCACATTTCCAAGATCCCCCAGGTGGTGCTTCTCTGCGGTGGGTGCCGCGTGAGGCGCCCCCGCAGGGTTGAAGTGCCCGCCCGCCGATCCGGCATCCGGAGAGCTGCAGTCGCCATATTCGTGAATATGAAATCCGTGCAGGCCGGGTGTCAGTCCTTCGAATTGCGCCACCACGCGAATGCCGTTCTTTTCCTTGGTGAAGGTGACGAAGCCTTTGACTTTGCTGCCTTCCGTGGGATGCATCACGGCTATGGCCTTGTTCACCTCGACACTCGTCACATCGCTTCGCGAGCAGCCTCCGAGCGCCAGTACCGACACCGCGAGCAAAACCAGCAATCCTGCCGCGCGACTCTTCCGCATAAGTTCACCCTCCTTGTTTGTCTTGACAGCTCCAACAACGAATCAACCTTCCGGACAGACCACCGGGCGGAACGACTGGACACACAATCGGGGAGCGACGTCATTCCCCCGGCGAAGCCCCCGACCGACATCCCGGGCTGCGGGCCCTGGCGGAGTCCCCTCCCTGGACGGACCAATCCCCCGTGAACATCATCTATATAGTGGATGTCGTCTCATTAATAAAAGCACTATTCATCGGGAATCATAGTGGAGGATGAAAGAACCTGCCGAAATCGGAGAAGTCCCGGACCGGGGCGAGTACCGCAAGACCCGCCAAAGCGGTTCTTCCCCGCCCCCGTGGCGTGACCGGCCGGACCGTGATCCGCCCGGTCCCTCCCCGGCCCGCCTCGGATATCGTCGGCGCCCCGTTTCAAGCCGCCTTGCCGTTTCTTTTGAGCACTTCGCCTCGCACGCTCACCACGATCTCTTCCATGGGGACGGTCTTGCCGGAGGCTCCCATGCCCTTCTTCACGATGACGGGCATGGCCGAGCAGCAGGGCACTTCCATATCGAGCACCGTGACGGAACGAATGTTGGCGGTTCGGAAAATCTGCTCGAATTTCTGCACGTACTCCGCTGCGTTGTCGAACTTGGGACAGCCGAGCAAAACCACCTTGCCCGCCACGAACTTCCGGTGGAAGTCGGGATGGGCCACGGGCACGCAGTCGGCGACAACGAGCAGGTCGGCATCCTTGAGGAAAGGCGCCTGGGGCGGCACGAGCCTGAGCTGGACGGGCCAGTGCGCCAGCGCCGACGGCGCGGCGTTGCCCGATTCCGCGGCGTTCGGGGGGGACGAGGCGAGTCCCTGGAACACCCTGATCTGGCTGGAAGGACAGCCGCAGGCCATGGCGGGTTCCGCGGCCGATCGGCTTTTCTCGCGTTCCTCCAGGTGGCGCTCCACCGCTTCGGGATCGAATTCCGGGGCTTCCCTTTCCACGATTTTCAGAGCGCCCCGCGGACATTCCCCGAGACAGGCCCCCAGCCCGTCACAAAAGGAATCCTTGATCAGCTTCGCTTTGCCGTCGATGATCTCGACGGCGCCTTCCGCGCACTTCACAACGCATTGCCCGCAACCGTCGCAGCGCTCCTCGTCGATTTCTATGATCTTTCGCCTGCCTTCCATGACTCACTCCCATTCGCATGCTGGCGGACGGACCGCTCCGAAACCGTCGTCCGGCTTCGGGATGCGCTCCGGTCCGCTATGATGTCGTCTTGCCCGGTTCCCCGCCGGCGCATCCCTTTTCCCGGATCGCGTTGATTTCCTTGAGGACCTCCTCCCTGCGGGCCGTCAGCTCGGGGGACAGCCCCCCGAGGCATTCCCCGGCAAATTGGCAGTAGGACGCACAGCCGAAATCCATCTTCGGATTGAGAACCAGGGAACGGCAGTTCCTGCATCTGCGCTGCGACTCGTCCTTGAAAAATTCCACCGCGTGGCCGCACTTCGGGCATTCGGTCTCGAAGATGGCGTCCTCCTTCCACGTTCGTTTGTCCTGGCCGGGGCATTGCATCGCGTTCCTCCATGATTCCCTCGCCCGCCGCCGCGCCGGGCGAGCCGCGGGACGGCCCGAACGGCTCGTCCCGCGCCCATCGGGTTATCCCAGGATGGCCTTGAGGTCTTCGTCCGGCGTGGTGATCGGTTTGATGTCGAAATTCTTCACCAGGACGTCCAGCACGTTTCCGGACACGAACGCAGGCAGCGAAGGCCCGAGCCGGATATTTTTGATGCCCAGGTGGAGCAGGGTCAGCAGGATCGCCACGGCCTTCTGTTCGTACCAGGAAAGCACCAGCGACAGGGGCAGATCGTTCACGCCGCAGTTGAACGCCTTGGCCAGGGCGACCGCCACCTGGATCGCCGAATAGGCGTCGTTGCACTGCCCCACGTCCATGAGCCGGGGCAATCCGCCGATGGTGCCCAGATCTTTGTCGAAGAACCGGAACTTGCCGCAGGCCAGGGTCAGCACCACGCAGTCCTTGGGCACTTTCTCCACGAATTCCGTGTAGTAGTTGCGCCCCGGCTTGGCGCCGTCACACCCTGCCACGAGAAAGAAGTGCCTGATGTTCTTGTTCTTCACCGCTTCGATCACCTTGTCGGCCACGCCCAGGACGGTGTTCCTGCCGAACCCGACCATGACCGACTTGCCGTTCACGGTTTCGGGGAAGCCGGGCAGCGCGAGCGCCCGCTCGATCACCGGGGAAAAATCGCGGTTGGTGACGTGGGGGACGTCGGGCCATCCCACGAGGCCCGTGGTGAAGATGTTCCCCGTATAGGCCTGCTGGGGCTTCTGGATGCAGTTGGTGGTCATGAGGATCGCCCCGGGAAATTTCGAGAACTCTTTCTGCTGGTTCTGCCAGGCCGTTCCGTAATGGCCGTAAAAGTGCGCGTATTTCTTCAGGCCGGGGTAGCCGTGGGTCGGGAGCATCTCGCCGTGGGTGTAGATGTTGATTCCCTTGCCTTCGGTCTGCTTGAGCAGCTCTTCGAGATCCTTGAGGTCGTGCCCGGAGACCAGGATCGCCTTGCCCTGCTTGGGACCAAGCGGGACGCTGGTGGGCACCGGATGCCCGTACACGCCGGTATTGGCGGCATCCAGGAGCTCCATGGCCCGCAGGTTCACTTCGCCGCACCTGAGCACGAGCTTCAGCCAGTCGCCGAGCTCGATGTCCTTGCGCAGGGTCGCGGCAAGGGCTTCGTAGACGAACGCGTAGACCGCGTCATCGTGTTGTCCCAGAATGTTCGCGTGGTCGGCGTAGGCCGCAATGCCCTTGAGGCCGAAAAGCAGCGTGTGCTTCAGGGATACGATGTCCGGGGGGAGCTCCGGCTCGGACTTCAGCCCGACGTTGGCGCCCTGTGCCACGAGCCCTTCGAGGGTCTTGACGGGAGTGAACGTCGCGGCCGGATCCGCAAAATCCACCTTGCCACCCGCGGCCTTGACTTTCGCCTTGAGTTTTTCCCGGTATTCCACGACGCGGGGAATCAGGACCTGGAACCGGGCGGGGTCGAAGTTCACGTTCGTCAGGGTGGAAAAGAGCGCTTCGCACGTGAAGACGTTGGTTTCGTGATCGTTGACGCCGACCTTGGCGCCTTCGACCGCATGGAGCGCGAGTCCCTTCAGGGCGTACAACAGCAGATCCTGCAGGTCGGCCACTTCCGGCTGCTTGCCGCAGACGCCGATTTTCGTGCATCCTTCTCCCTTGGCCGTCTGTTCGCATTGATAACAAAACATGATCCGTTCTCCCTTCTGTTGTGTGATGGATTCAGTCCGTCAAATGCCGTTATCGTTCCAACGAAACGTTTGTTTCCTTCTCTGTGAGGCGTACTATAACCACCCCTGCGGTGGGGAGCCTTGACCTGAGTCAAAACCGCGAAGCTTTCAACAGGATTTTTTCGGGTTTTCCTTTTGGCTGCCGCAACCTATTGCTGCTATAAAGGCAACGGCACGTGCAACCCGATCATGGTTCGCAGTATAAGCATTGCCTTGCCGGTTGGCTTTGACCCGGGTCGAGATGACTGCAACTTTTTGCGCGGATGGAGCTTTCCTTGGAAACACGGGCGTCGATTGCACAAGTCCCCTTGTTTGAAGGCCTCCCGGCCGATCAACTGAAAAAGGTCGCGGATGTTTCCATTGAACAGAAGTTCGGCAAGGGCCGGACGCTCTTTTCGGAAGGGGCGAAAGCCACGGGATTCTACGTGATCGTGTCCGGGAGGATCAAGATCTACAAGCTGTCCCTCGAAGGCAAGGAACAGATCCTGCACATTTTCGGGGCGGGCGAGTTCTTCGCCGAAGTCCCCGTGTTCGCGGGAGGCGCCTTCCCGGCCCACGCGGAAGCGCTCGAGGCGAGCCGCGTGCTGTTCTTTCCCCGCGCGGCCTTCATCGAGCTGGTGCGCAGTGAGCCTTCGCTGGCCCTCAACATGCTGGCGATCCTGTGTCAACGGTTGCGGCGCTTCACGCACATGGTCGAAGACCTGTCGCTCAAGGAAGTCCCCGGAAGGCTGGCCGCCTACCTGCTCTACCTCGGGGAGCGCGCGGAAGGATCGGACCGGCTCGAGCTCGACACCACCAAGGGCCAGCTGGCAAGCCTTTTGGGAACGATCCCCGAAACCCTCTCGCGGATCCTGGCAAAGATGAGCCAGCAGGAATTCATCACGGTCGAAGGACGCAGGATCACGATCCTCAACCGCGAGGCGCTCGAAAACCTGGCCGCCGGGGAAAAACTGCCGGGGTGAGGGACGGGGCGCGGGGATCACCCGACGGTCGGCGGCTCATGGTGTTCTCCGATTTCGGTGATTCGCGGGGCGCGGGGATCACCATCCTCCCTTTCGACGGCGTCGCCGGCCAATTGCCTGGAAAGCGGACGCCCGGGGGAATCTTTTTTCATGCTTCGCGGATGACGCCGGCGCCATGGGCAATTGCGTGGAGGCGCCGGACGCGGCCCGCGGACCTTCCGCCGACGGCTAGCCTTTCTTGATTTCCTGCCCGATACTGAACGCCGGGGCGACCACTTTCCCGATCGAACAATACGATTTTTTCGATCCGCTGCTGTAGATCAGCGGGTTGACCTTCGTCACGTCCGGCTGCCCGCCGGTCACGCAGCCTTCCGACACGTGAACCTCCTCGATCAAGCCGACCAGCAGGGTGTGGCTTCCGAGATTGAGCGTGTGCACGACCCTGCATTCCAGGTTGACCGGACACTGCTCGATGAGAGGAGCCCCCTTGAGCTTTCCGTAGAACACCTTGAAGCCGCAGACGGCCGCCTTGTCTTCCTTGGCCCCGGTGACGATGCCGCAGTAATCCGTTTCCTTCACCTGGTCGACGGAAGGCACGTTGAGCGAGAAAGTCCCGTTTTCCCTGATCCCTTTCAGCGTGTACCGGTGGTGCTGAAGCGCCGCGGTGACCATTGGCGGGCTGCTGTTGCAGATCCCGCTCCAGGCCGCGGTCATGAAATTGGGTTTGCCGCCCACGTCGGCCCCGATTAGAAAGGCGGGCATGGGATAGATGAGCGTCTGCGGTCCAAGGGTGATCTTTTTCATGACGGATTGCTCCTCTTCAGGTTGATGCGCCTTCCATGGAAATCGCAACCTTTCGTTCCCGGCGGGCCCGGGCATCCGGACCTTGCTTCGCCCCTCGAAGGAACGCGTGCCTCTCGCTCCCCGCGGGCCGGGGAATTCAGGACCCCCGGTGACGGCGATGCGCCCCTTTCGTTGCAGCCTTCAAACCGCCCACGGTATGTCCCGGCGGGCCGAAACGCCCGGCATCCAAAGCCCCGGGAGAATATCCTCCCGCCGGGTTTGAAAACCGCATGGCACCCGAATTCATGAATCACGGGCGAAGCCGGAAACGAAACACCGCCCGGCGGCTCCGGAACCGCCCGGCACGGTGGATTTCTCATGCCCACAAACCTAGAACCTGCGGCAGGCAAAGTCAAGGAGGCGGGCAGGCCGGAGACTCGCGGGAGAGCGGTCGGCGGGGCGCATCGGGAGTGATGGGACATGCCGAAATGCATCCCGCCGCGAGCGATCCGGAAGGGGTCGCAAGCTATTGTGGCCAGCTCGGCTGCAATAGCTGTAATGCATCTCGCGGGCGGGCGCGATCCGGAAGGGGTTGCGAGGGTAACGGAACGAGGTGTCCGGGCCGCGGCTTCCGGGCGGAATTCACGCCGTCATCCGCGGGCGGCGGGGCGTCGATTCGCGCTTGACAGGCATCCACCCTCGTGTTACGAGTACGGGTCTACTCGAAAGTGGCAGCCCGGGCCGTTAACTCAGAAGGTAGAGTATCTGCCTTTTAAGCAGAGAGTCGCTGGTTCGAGTCCAGCACGGCCCACCAATTAACCTCTTGACATCCGCGGCCGCTTTCGTTAGATAGCACTTCTGCCTTGCGTCCCCATCGTCTAGCCCGGTCCAGGACACCGGCCTTTCACGCCGGCAACACCGGTTCAAATCCGGTTGGGGACGCCAATACTTAGATCAATTAGAAGACTCGTCGTGGTACCGCTCCGTGGTACCGGGCGAGTCTTTCACTTTACTTTCACCCAATAGTCCCATCACACCCGCGAGATCCGTATTGATCCGGTGAATGTATCTTTCGGTCGTTGCAATCGCCTTGTGACGGAGTATGCGTTGTATCGTCTTGGCGCTGACCTTGTGCTTGTCGGCCAGGATGGACGCCACGTATCTTCTGAGGGCATGAAAACCGAATGTCCGCACCTTCGCCCGCTCGCACAGACCGGCCAGAAACCGGCGTCTGAATGTGTACGTTCTTCCGATATACGGACCCTCCTCGATCACCCACACATGCGGACTATCCTTGCATTTCCGGTTCTTCCAGACCCACATGAGCGAATCATGGAGTTGGTCGTTCATGGGCAGTTCCTCGTAGATCAGGCTGCCATCGACGCTCTTGCGGGTCCCCAAACGGATTTCCCGCCGCTCGAAATTCACATCGTCCCACTTGAGCCGAAAGATCTCGCCGCGTCGGGCTCCCGTGCATAAATAGCAATCCAGGAAAGCGCGTTCCCTCCTGGTTGCGATAGCGAGAATCTTGAGTATGTCGGATTCGGGGGGGGTATACTGCGGGGCTCGGTCATGCGGGAGACGGTCTATCCTGGCGACCGGGTTGCTGGGTATATCGTAGATTTTTTGTGTCCATCTCCAGAAGGCCATCAGGTTCTTGCGGTCCCGGTTCGCCTTGTTGTTGCTGATCGATTCGGCTGACGATATGAGAAAATCATGCAGGTCTTTCGGGGTGATTTCCTCGAGGAGCTTGTTCCCCACCCGGTTCATGAAGCGCTTGCCGAGCGTCTTTTTTTCGACGTGCGTGGTCCTTGAGTACCTCAACTCGGCGTAATCCAGGTAGCAATTGTAGACTGTCGAAAAGACCATGACGGTTTGGGTCTTTTCCGTCAGCCTCTTTCGCTCCGTGATTTCCCAGGAGCAGGCGTCTCTTCTTCCCTCCGCCGTCAGCGGGAAGGCTTCGGTGTACCTCTTGCCCGCTATCTTTACCACCGCCCGCCACTTTCCTCTGTCCTTGTAAGGCATAGTCCAGCCCCTCCTCGGTCAGAAACACCTTCCCGCCAATTCGCACCCCTCCAAGGGCTTCGGCGTGATCGTACACCCACCTGACGGAGACTTGCAACCGGCTTGCGACTTCCTGGGGCGTGAGCACAGTCATGGATTAATTAACCTCTATCATGTCGCGGGGTGCGACATCCGTGCCTTCAATTCCTTGATTTTGAGCCTGAGTTCTTTATTCTTCTTCTGCAATTTCAAACGCTTCGTGCGCTCGACGTTTCATTCGGCCATGGTATCATCGTAGTAGAACAGGTTATGGTACCCAATGTCCGATAGTGTAAATTCTCCACAGCCATGACGCCGCCCCGTTTTTTCTCCCTCTTTGCGGGAAACGCCGACACATCCCCCAGGAAGACTCTGAAGTCAGCGACTCAGGGGCCCAGTGTCTACAGAACTCACACCACATTGGCCTATCCCTCCTATTCCCGTCTTATAATCCCGCCCCACCGATAAACGGGCGCGGCGCGCGGCATTCTATTTCGGCCTCTCATATATTTTCACGGCCTGGAGCAGCGCGTGGTAATCCACGCACCAGTAACTGATCATCCGCCGCATGAGACCCGCCTGTTCGCCCTTCGCCCACAGGCCCACTATCGGAACGCCGGCGCCCCAGGCCGCTCCGACCTCGGCCCAGGCGTCCGTTCCGGAGGGTCCGATATAGACAACCAAGTCGGACGTCGTTGCGGCCCTGGTATCGTATTCGAATTTCCTTCGCCCGTCCTCGGATGCGATCCACTCCTCCACGTCGAACCTGAGCCCATCACGGCCCTCGACTTCAACGGCGGCCTCGACGAACGATATCACTTCGTGCCCCTGCTCGCGTAGCCTGTCGGTCAACATCTCAACGGCGTGTTGGTTGCGCCACGAGGACGCGATGTAGATTCTCATTCCCGAATCCTCCGTATTGCCCATCGCGACGTATTGACACGGAACCCGTCCTCGAATTCCACGAGGACGGAATTGGTGCGCCTAACGCGCAGCAGCACCCGGCATCTTTGACCGCGGCGCTCGGGCAGGCGGGAGCGGAAGTGCCAAACGTAGGTATGGGCCATCCTACTATCCCTCTTGCGCCACTCGGACCGGTTTGCCGGTGGCGCGTTGGATTTCTCTCTGGAACATCTCAGCGTCGCTGTTGTCCGCAGACAGGTGAATCAAGATGATTTCCCGCACCTGTGTCAGGTCGTTTGCCGCCAGGAATTTGATGACCTGCTCGAGACTCATGTGGGACCGAAGCAGCCGCCGTCTGACGGCCGGGTCCAGGTCGGGGGAGAGCGTCTGCTTGCTGTAGTTGCACTCGATCATGATATGTGTCAGTCCCCTGAACCGATGCCGGACGTAGAACGAATCCGTCAGGAAGAGGAGTTTCTCTTCGCCGGAGGCCAAAACGAAACCCATACTTCCCGGGCAATCGTGCTGTGTTGGGAAGGCGATTACTTGCCATGTCCCGATGGCGAACGCTTTGAGCGGTTCGACGATGTGCAGGCGATGGCTGGACAGTCCGAGCGCCTTGGCGGTTTGTTTCGATGCGTAGACATCGGTTCCGTATCGCATCAGTTCCTCGGCCCCTCGCGAGTGATCCAGGTGTGAATGAGACACGAGGCAACCCGCTATCTTTGAAAGCCCGAAGTTCAGCAGACGTTTGATATGTGTCAGGCGCAAACCGCACTCGATGAGGAGCGGGGTCTTTCCGTCCGAGACCCTATAGAGATTGCCGGAGCTGCTGCTTGCAAAACAGTCGATCTGCATGACGTTTCATCCTTGCCTTGTACGCCGCGGGCCTTCGCCAAACCGCCGCGAGCTCGTGCATCGCCCGGTCGCCGTATTTCGGATCATCCGGACCGCGGTAGACCATGGCATACGGCAGGAAATCCAGGTCATAGACGGCTTCCAACCGCTTCTCGGCTTCCTGGAGCGTCTCCCCGTGGTAGCCGATCAGCACGTAGCAGCGCTTCTTCTCCCGGCTGAATCCCGTCAGCAATTGCGCGACGCGCTCCAGGTGCGGGAGACCTTCCCGGGTGTCGCAGGCGAACCAGGCGAATTTGAGTCGAATGGTCTTGAGCAGTTCGGCATGGAACTGCAAGAACAGGCGTGCATCGAGACCGCCCGAGAACCGAATGGGTTGCGGCTGCCGCCGGAGCATTTCAAACACTCGCTCGAGATGAGGATACGTACAGGCGAGCAGATTGTTGTCCGCGACGTCCCAGCCGTCCACGATCGGCAGCTCCCGGATCGTTTTTCCTTCCCGCTGCGGCACCAGGCAAAACCCGCACGACCGAATGCAGCCCCGGCTCGTGATCGTGACGCCCGCCTTCACAAACCGGCCGGGAACGAATTCCCCGCCGGGGTCGCCGTAGGCCGGGCCGCCGACCTGGACGTCGGAATAGAACCGCGACCATGACCGGCCAAGGCGTTCAGCCTCCGGCCGGTCCCAGGTGAAGGCGCACGATACCCGCACCGGCTGCTCGCTGGGCCGCCAAAGGGGCGGGTCCCCGACAAACGATAGTTCGTCGGTCGGTGTCCATTTCGTTCGGCGCGGAAAGACCCGGATCATCAGAAATCCGGCTGCCAGCCCGGCGCCTGCCGGGGCTGAGCGTTCTGCGCCGCTTGCGGCGACGGGCCGCCGTTGACCGGAGCAGGCTGTTCCGCCGCGGGTTCGGGATCGACGTCGATCACCTCGCCCTTATTGGCGTTCCGGCTGATTTCCTCTTCGACCTCGGCTTCCTGGCGCCGGAATGCGGCCTCGGCTTCGGCCGTTTCCACTTCGGCATAGGCCCGGCCCACCTTTTCGGGATCGACAATCAGTTTGTCGGTCACACGGTGAACCAGAGTCTTGTAGCGCATTTCGGCCGGGTTCTTGGTCCAGAAGTCCTTGCTCCCGGCGAGCTTCTCCGACCTCTCGAAGTCCTTTGCGGTGACGATGATGAGGCGGTTCTTGCGCGAGTCCTCGTACATGATGTAGCCGAACCCGCCGACGATCTCTCCCCGGTCGAACGGATTCACGATTTCGAATTCGTAGGATTCGGTCGGGTTGTTCGCGGCCCGCTTCAGGGCCTTGAATTTGTCCTTGGAATAGACAAGCTCGTAGATGATATCGAGGGGCTTTTCGACGGCCACTTCCCGCCTGTAGTAGTCCTTGCCGACGTAGCCGATGCGTAGATCCAGGTCGTACTTCTTAAGGCGCCCGTTGAAGTACGGAATGGGATGGATGGAGTTCGGGATGAGCGCGTCGAGCCCGAGCTCGATCCGGTGCATGGCGTCGATCGCCAGCTTGTTCACGTTCACGTTCTGCCAGACGAACGGGAGCTTGTTGTTCTGGTTGGCGTCCAGGCGCTTGGCCTCGTATGTGGACAGGGCCACGTCGATCTTGATGAACAGGTGCTGCGCCAGGCGCTTCTGTTGGGGCGTCAGTTCCATGGCGCCGCCCATCTGGGCTCCGAATTCCCGAACGACCATCGCGGTGAAACGCTCGGAGTACGTCGGCTCCCGCGTTGCCGCCGCCTTGCTGCTCTCAGGCTGCTTTTCGCTCATTTCCGTCCTCCACTTCGATTCTCAGGGCTTTGTCTTCGCTCACCACCAGGCGGATCTGCTGGCCGGCGGTCCGATACAACCGATTCACGGCTTCCGCGTTGTCGATGAAGACCGGGATCCGGATGCCGTAAAATTCAGAGAGGGTCTCGCAGATATCGAGACCCGCGTTGATCCGCATGCCGTTGTTCAAGGAGTTGTAGGGGACGCCGTTGACCTGGACTTCGGCGCATTCCTCGATTTCGCCGTTGATGAGGGTGCGGAAGAGAACGAACCGGGCCACTTTGAACCTGCAATTGATGCGCTCGGTCAGCAGTTCGACCTTGCGCACGATGAATCTCTCGCACAGGTACAGTTCCCCTTCGAGCTTCTCGTATTCCTCGCCCAGGGCCTTTTCCCGCGCCTCCAGTTCCCGAATCCGGGCTTCGGTATTGGCGCAGGCCTCGATGGCCGCCAGCTCCTTTTCTCTTCCCCGGATTTGCTCGTCGATCTCCCCGATGTCCGCCTCGACTTCGGCCAGGGCGTCCCGATTACCGAACTGCAGCTCGGAGACGGCGCTTTCCAGGGCGGCTTTGCGTTCGAGCAGACCCCGCCGTTCGTCGTCTTCCCCCGGGGCCGGGGCGGGGACCGAGGTTTCCGCCGACCGAATTTGTGCGTCGAGGGCGGCGATGTCCGCTTCCACGGCATCGACGGCGTCCGCTGTTTCACGGGTCTTGGTCCGCCCCTCCTCGGTTTTTGCGACGAGATCCGCGACTTCGGCCTTGCGGGCCCTTCCCCTGGCGGAGATCTCGGTCAGCGCTCCAGCCTTTTTCTCGTTGAAATCAGCCAACGCCTTGGCCCTCGCGGCCTCGACCCGCTCGGCGGGAAGGTCCTGCCCGCAGGCGGGGCAGACCAGCTCCGGCGCGTACTCGAACGTTTCGGCGTTGGTCTTGATCCCCAGGGCTCTGAGAGCTTCCAGCGCGGCGTTGCCTTCCTCGATGAGGGCGGCGGTCCGCTCGATCGCGCTCTGCAGCCCGGCCAGGTCGGCGCGGTGCCTGGAGAGGGCTTCGAGCAGCCCGCCCTTTCGATTCCGCATCGCTTGCATCGCGGCGTCGGCGGCCGAGGCCCTCCGGTTGGAAAGCGCGATCAATTGGGCGTCGATCTCGGCCAGTTCCTTGTTCGTCCGCGCGATCTCGCCGCCGGTCGCAAGGCGGGACCGCTCGGCCTCCTTTTCGGCGCGCTCGGTGCGCAGCTGCGCCAGGACGGACCGGATGGTTTTGGGGTCCGCGGCGTCCGACGGCAGGGTCCCCCGCAGCTCGGAAATCCTCACCGGGACCTGTTCGAGTTCCCGGTTGATCTCCGTGCGTCGGGCCGCGATCACTTTGCGGTGTTCGTCGAGTTTTCGTTTGCCGAGAATGTCCGGCAGGCCGGATAGTTCATCGGAGCTTTCGATGATCTGCGCGTCCGTCAAATCCCCGCAGACTTCGAGGAGGATGCGCCGGCGGTCCTGCCATTTGAGGTGTTCGCTGAAGTGCCTGGGGTTCGTCAGGAGCCTGAAGGTTTCCTCCGGTGCGATTGAGGCAACCCGAGCAAGATAATCCCGCTGGTTCACGGGCACTCCGTCGATCCAATGGTCCACCGTGTGGCCGGTGAACTCCTGCTGCCGGGAGCCGCGTCTTTTGGTCCACTTCTCGGTCAGACGCTTCTTGAGAGCGACCTGGTTGGTTCCGTCCGTCATGACGGCCGTCACTTCGTGTTCGAGATTGTGCTCGGGTTCTCCGGTTTCGGTCAGGGATTTGATTTCGAAATTGGCCTGATTCAGCGAGTCCTTTCCGAAAAGCAACCAGAGAAAGCCGTCCATGATCGTCGTCTTGCCGGTCGCATTGGCCCCGTAGATGGAGATGTTGCAGCCGTCCGGCTCCAGGGTGAAATCCCGGAGCCCCTTGAAATTTTTGAGTCTGAGCTTTTTGAGCTTCATTGATCCCTCCGAATGTTATATGTTTTTCCCGGAGTTTTTCTGAGCAGGGCCCCTCATCCCGGTCGCGCGGGAGAGGGGCCGTTTCTATTCGGCGCCCTGTTTGCCGGGAACGTCCTCACGCTCTTGCCATGGGAAGCGATTCAGATTCTTGCTCGTTCGTTCGAGCTGTGTTCCGCAGCGCGGGCAACGGGCATCCCGCAGACGCCGGGGACGATAGAATCGATAGGCGATTTTGCATTTTTCGCATTTGCCCTGGGGCATCTCATTTCCCTCCATCGCAATCCGTGAACCGAACAAGCACCCAAAACTGGCCGTCCAAGTCCACGAACGGGCCCCCGAGGATGCTGAAGTTCCGTTCCCCTTCATGGGCACGCTTGTTCAGTTCCTCCTCGTTGAGATAGGCATAGATCGGCGCGGGCTTGGGTTCCTCGGGGGGCGGTTCCGGTCGCAACCAGTCGGACAAGCGAAGCGACCCGAGCGAATCCGTGTCTTGGATGAGCCTGAAAACGTCCGACCAGTAGTTGATGATCCGGGAAATGACGGGCTTGAACACTCTCTCGAGCAGCTCCGGGTCTTCGAGATCTTTGTCCCAGGCTGGAGAACCGTAAAGCGAACGGTTCCAGCCATAGTCGGTCACATAGCTCTCGTATCCCCAAAACTCCAGGTTTCCGCATACCCAAGCGCCGTCTTTGAGATCTTGCCTCTGAACGACGATCCCGAGTCTGTCGCGGAGCAGCAAAATCGTGACATCTTCCTTTTTCTTCAATGCTTCCGCGGCCTCCTGTCGCTCCCTGGTTTCGACGCGCTTGAGCGCCGCCTCTTCTTCCTCGAAAGCTTTCTTTTTCAGTTCCTCGTAATCCATGGGGCATTCCTCTCCTTTCATTTCTGCTCTTGCATCATGAGAATGGTGTTCTGCCAGGTCACGGGTTCCGCGCGGTCCGAATCGGGGAGCGGGCCGCGGTGGATGCGCTTCGCCACATCATCCGCCGTCATGCTCCGGTGACAGACCATGCAGACGTGGATGCCGTCCGCCCCCTTGACGACGGTGTCCGTCCCGTGCTCCGGGCATGCCAGATGGTAGTGGAGGATCGTCTTTTCGCGGGTCTTCGGGTCGTACCGTCCGCTGGCCTTGAGCAGACCGTGGCGGGGGCATTCGTAGACCCCGGTGAAGTTCAACCGAGATGGGATCTCCGCCTCCCATGACTTGAAGACATGGAAACCACATCCCTCGACCGGGCATTTCATGACTCAGCCCTCCTTTCTCATCGCGGCCTCGATGTCGAGCCGCCGGCCTCGACGCTCCGCCAGGGCCTGGAAGAAGCCCGGGAGCAAGAACGCCAGGGCGGTGCCGAATGCGGCACCAAGGCCAAACGAGACCCAATAGACTTGAGATGACATAAGTCTTTCCCTACGTGAAAAGCGGGTTCCGTAGTGTGTGATCTACTCTCGCGGACTCTTTGAGGCGGTCCCACGCCTGGCACCGTAGCCGTTCATTTTCCGGCCATCGGCTCGTTAGGCCCCGGAGGGCGCCTGATCCGAAAAGGGAACGGGCTGAAGATTCATCTTGTCCCCGCGTGCGGGTCGCACCAAACGTGCCCGGCAGGGAGTTTGATTTTGCCTTTAGGGTATCGCGTATTTCGCCACTTGTCAATAATTGAATATGGCGAAATACGCCACTTTTGGTTGGGGAAAGGAGAAAAAACTAGATCTTTTTCGGGAAAAAGTGTAGCGTATTCCGCAACAGCATGTTCATGAGACTGCCGGGTCATCCCACATTTTTTCCTGGAAAACCTTCAATCAAGTCATAGGAGGGAACTCATGTCGGTGCATTCGGATGCAGTACGTCGACACAGCTACTCGTGCGCCGGTGAATTGATCGCGTCGATCCCCGCGCTTTTGCGGGGTGAGCGAGTGGACATTGTTCACGACTGCAAGTATCGAGATGGGAGAATAGCCGAGGAATGGATGATCTATGTCGTCGACCAAGCTATTTCGTCACGAGATGCTACTCTTGAGGGGGCTTTCCGGAAAGTGGTTGCAAGACTTTCTCATCCGTGACGTGGCTTTGAACGTGATGGCACAAATCGGCAATGGAAATTCCCAAAAATTCAGCCATTAGATAGGCCTCGGAAAACCGTAGTTTTTGGGGCTTCTTTTTATCCTGAAGCGCACTGAGACGCCGCAGCGCGTTGTTTGGCGTCTTTCCTGGGAATACAGCCATCGCTAGGGCAGTTTTGGTTTTACGGAGCTTAAGAGAGTACTGGATCGATATTTCAACGAGTTTCCTTCCAAAAAAATCTGCTTTCGCTTCCGGCCCTGCGCTGGGAGCCGCAGCAGACAAATCCGCACCCCGAGATTTCCTTGCCATGATGTTGCCTCCTCTTTGAGTTTCTTTATTCCTTACGATGGATGCGCGAAATTCGCAACTAGCGTTAAACGCGATCTAAAACACCTTGACACTCGCGTTATTCGCCACTTAGAATGATGAAAATCATATTGAGGAAATCCCATGCAAACGGACGAGACCCGACAACTTTTCACGCGCCTGGAAACCACTTTCGGTGGACACCATAAGGCTGCCAACGCCTTGGGTATCTCAAATCGGACTTACTACGACTGGAGAAAACGAGGATTCAAATCGGCCAAAAAATGGAAGCCGGCCATTCTCCTTATGTACGATGTATTGAAAAAAGCCCCCGATACACCGGCATACTCATCCAGCTGTGTGAGCTCTTCTCCTGTCATAGACAACCAAGAACACAACGCCGCACCGAGGCAAAGTGTATACCCCGAATCGCGTGTATCGGGGGCCCGGGGATAGCCCCGGAAGCAAAGGAGGGCGCACGTCAGCCCGGAAAAGCGACGAGGCGGCCGGGAGAGACCGGCACCGTCCCTCATTTGAAATGGCATCCGCAGAGAAAGGTATCGCCATGGCACCGAAGAACGGGAATGGTGGTAAGGCAGAACAACTGACTCTGTATCCGTCGAGTTCCCTGGTGGAATTGCTCGATTGGATTCGCCAGGAACAGGTGAAGAAAGTTGATCGAATCGACATCATCACCGAAGCCCTTGAAATTTACATCCACAAATATGTTCTCGAAAATCGGCCCGACCTTGCCAAGCAGACCTGCATCGTTCGCAAGCAGGCGTTTTTCACTCAATTATTGGATGCGATCACAAAGGAATCCACGGGGTAAAAACTTTTTGCACCTTAACGCACCTTTTTGCACCTTTTTACAGGGTGCAAAAAATTGGAATTACCAAGTGACTGAATTAGCAGAGATTTTATCGGAAGGCGACGAAGGTGTGTGCAGCGAAAATTCAGCACACACGGCTGTGTGTGCAAGGTGCTCGCACGGTCCCGGATCATGGACAACAATTGGAATCAAAGGAGTGAAGAGATGAAGAAGCATTCCGAAATCTTGGCGAAGATGGAAGCATGCCTTACGGGGGGAATCACCGTGATCGAGGCGGGGCAGGTTCGCGTCATGACTGTGACCAAGGACGAATTCCAGCACATTCCGGCGTTCAAGGTGGAACCCGGGGACTACGGCGTCGTGGAAGTGAAGCTGCTCGTTCCTTTGACGGATTAGGACTTCCTGGTCACGGATACCGTTTCTTTCCGTCCGGTTAACGAAACCTTGGTCATCTTATTGGATGAGACGGTAACGGTATCCCCTGGAAGCCAAAACATCGAGGTGGACACGTCGAATAAACCGACTTCCCATTTTGAGGAGTCATCGAGGGTGATGAGTTTTCCGGAGTTCTCAATTTTGCGAATGGAATTCGACATGATGCTTTCTCCTTCCTGCCACCTTGCTGGAGGCAACATCCCATGGGCCTAAAACCTCACCGCCTGCAGGACGTGCGCATCAAGGTGGCGCTTATCGAAAAGGGCCTGGTGCAGCGCGAGGCCGCCGCTAAGCTCGGGATGGTGGTTTCAAGCTTCAACATGAAGCTGCGCGGCGAGCGCCCGTTCACCGACAAAGAAAAGCAAAAGCTGGCGGCGGTTCTCGGCAAACCGGTGGAATACTTGTTTTCCGACACTGACCCTCACGATCCATCAATCACCTCGGGAGAAAATGAAGATGAACGAGCAAACCTTCCCTAAAGGGACCATCGTTAAACTGTATGGAATCCCCTATGAACTGGTGAAAGACACCAAAGTCATCGGCATACCTGTGTCGAAAGTCGAAGAGGTCAAGCCGGATCAATCAGATCGGGCGGATCTCAAAGGTTGTCTTTCAACCATTTAGAACCTTCGTCTGAGAAGCCGGTCCAGGCGGCTTCTCCTACTAGTTTTACAATTAGAAGCTCATCGTTTTTGTCGATGTGCTGTGCCAATTGGTCTCTGATTTGTTCGGATGTTTTGCTGGATACGACGATCCACGTTGAATCCAAATGATGCCACCAAGCTCCAAAGCTCTTTATTGATTCAAAAAGTTCTGGATAGTTTTTGCCTGGTCGGTTGAGGTCGTAGCAAATCATGAATGAAGGCATGGCTTCCTCCTCACAAGCGGATAAACATTAGTGAAGGATACGTCATATGGCCTGCTTCATTCATACCATCGCAGAACAAAATACACAATAGCAAGGAAACTGGCACCCATGAGTCCTTGCCTGATCTGCAAGCGCAAACCACCCATAAAGGGATTCAGGCTCTGCCCTGACTGCTTCCGCCTCGACACGTTCAGGGTCAGGGAATCCGAGCCGGAAGATATCCACCCGCAAGAATCCCAAGAGGAGGAGAAGCCCATGCCCCCTGCCCCCGATCCGCCCAATTTCAGAACAATGTCAAAGCATGAGTTGTGGACCGGCACGGTATGCGGCTGCACGAAGCCCCGTAGCGAGTTTTACGATTCCTGGGGCGGCAAGTGCAAGGAGTGCCGGAAAAAGGACGATCAAGAGCGACGGCTCGAACGACGACAAGGAGAACCCGTGAAGAAGGCGCCAGTGAAGCACGAGAAGCAATCGACCAATCAACCGCCGCCCAAGCGGCCCTCCCCTCCTCCCGAAAACGAAAATCCCGAACCGAAACTGCCCTACGCGTGCCCGACGCACGGCCCCCACGCCGGATTCGTCGTGGGGGGCAACCCCACGAAATCCTGCCCGGTCTGCGTCAAGGAGAAGCGCGACGCGAGCCTCCGGCGGAGCTTCGAGGTTCAGATCAAGATCGACTTGTCCGGGAAGCCTTTTTTGTATTCCGTGCTCGAGGCCGTCGCCAGGGAAGCCGGGATGACTCCGGCGGACTGGATTCTCTCCCGAGCCGTGGCGTCGATCCATCCCGATTTCTTCAAGGGCGCGGTCATGCAAAGCCTGCAAAAGCCATAGGAAAAATCTATAGAAAGGAAGTCGGCGAGATGAAAAAAACACTTCATATCGTGGAACGCGAAACCTCCCGGGCGGACCTTGATTGGGAAGGACTCGATGCCCGGATCCCCGAATGCCCGGTTTTCACCCAGGCCGAGCCCGATGAGGAATGGTACCGCCGCCAGCACGAGAAGGACCTGCAAAGAAAACCGGTAAACCCGCCTCAGCCTCCGCAACGCCGAGCAATTCAGATCGAGATGTTCAAAGACTCCCAGGACGTGGTTTTCGAATCGGATGGCAGATTCGAATCCTTCCAGGTGAAGCCGGACCCGAAAGAAGGGGGTGTGATCGGAAAGGTTGTGCTCACCGTGGATAGCTCGAATCCTTATCGGGATCTCGCGCCGCTTCTCAAACTGCAGGACCAGTTCATGCGGATTCTGGTCGCAAGCACCGGGGTCAGCGCGAAAGACCTCGATTGACGAGATAGGGGGTGGGGCATGCGAGCGCGGAATCTTAAACCCGGCTTTTTCAAAAACGAGGTTCTCGCGGACATCCGCCGTCCTTGGGGGCGGCTTCTGTTCGCCGGGCTTTCCCTGCTGGCCGATCGCGAGGGCCGTCTCGAGGACCGACCGCGACGAATCCAGGCGGAGATTTTCCCCTACGATCCGGACTGCCCCGACGTCGATGAAACGCTTTCCCTGCTCGAATCGTCGCCCGAACGGTTCATCATCCGGTACGAGGTAAACGGCCGGCGGTACATTCAGATCACCAACTTCAAAGTGCACAACTTCCCACACCACACCGAAAAGGCATCCGTGATTCCACCGGTCGAATCACGGACCGACACCGTGAACTCACCGTTAATTCACCGTGAACTCACGGCGGACTCACCGTTAGATAACGGTGGAAATCCTCCCTCGCGCGCGCGCGTTCTGAATCCTGAATCACTGAATCCTGAATATTGCGTACCTAACGGTACGCTGTCGGGCAAACTGCCCGACGACGCGCCGGCCACGCCTCCTTTCGCCGAGATCATCGCATACTTCAACGCCAAAACCGGAAAGCGGTACCGCGCGAACACGCAAGCAACCAAAAGGCATATCAAGGCTCGATGGTCCGAAGGATGGAGAATCGAAGACTTCAAGCGGGTCATCGACGTCAAATGCGAGAAGTGGGCAACGGATCCGAAGATGATCGATTTCCTTCGGCCGGAAACGCTGTTCGGAACGAAATTCGAGTCCTATCTCAACGAAACGAAATGCAGGGACGGCCCCCGCTACGATCCGAACAAGCCGGACTGGGTCCGCGAACTCGAGAAAGGAGGCGGCCGGTGAAATTGTCCGAGTTCAGGCAATTCGTAAAGAACCTGTGCGACTACAACCAGCGGCAATATCCCTCAAGAGAGTCGGTGGACCTCTGGTACGAGGACGTAAAGCAGATTCCGGCCACGGAGCTGCCCGCCGTTTTCAACGTGCTTAAACGCCAGGAATATCCGCGCAACGTGGCGACGGCGGTTCTGAACGTTCGGGCCGACAAGGCCAGAAGCGCGGGAAACGGGCGTTGGCAACCCGGCGATGCCGATCATGCCGAAAAGGACCGGTTCGACGAGGCGAGGCGGCGCTTCGGGGCGTTGCACCCAGACGAGCGGCGGCGCCTGATGGTCCAGGTGGCGAGGGATTACGGGGTTCAGGGACATTTTGCGGCGCTTGAGGCCCTGATCCGCCTCGGGGCGATCTGGCGCATGGCGAAGCCGACGGGAGGTTTGCGGGATGATAAAGGTGGCTGAGTTCAAAAAGGCCGTCATTTCCAAGTTCGCGCTCAAGACGGGCAAGATGGGCGAGAGCATCGGCGTCATTACCATTGAGGTCGAGGCGCAGGACCCCGACAAGGAGTTCGCGCCCGTCATGGCTCTGCACATGATCAAATGCGAGGTGTTGATCCAGGAAAAGGAGACGAAATAATGGCGACCGCGCGAGCGATGCACAAACCCGAAACACCCGAAACCGCTTTTCGGAAGGCCGCGATTCGGTATCTCATGACCCGCTTCCAGGGGCATATCTGGCACATGCGCACGGTCGCCGGCATCGCGGTGAGGGACCGCCTGGACGATCATTTCATCATCCGGGGGATACCGGTGCAAATCGAGTTCAAGCGGCCCGACGGCCAGTGGAGCACGAATTCGAAGCGCGTCCAGGGCCAGGTGAAGGAAATCGAAAAGGTGATTCGTGCCGGCGGCCGGGCCGGATTCGTCGATTCGTGGGAGAGCCTGCAGGCGCTGATCGAGGGCATCGAACCCGTGCAGTTGGGGATGCTCGGGTGAACACGACCATGTGCCGGATACGCATGACGGCGTTCCGTGCGGGTAAAATGGGAAACGGAAAAGCAGCCCCCCGGCGGAAGGCACGGCTCGAATCGCGACAAGGAGGGGACCGGTGAGTTCAACGAGCCAATCGATGCTTTGCCCGCACTGCAGGTCCCCGATCGGCAGCCCGATTCTCACCGGCCTGGGAATGATCGCCGGGTTCACCAACCGCTCCCGGGATACGGTCCGGAAGTGGATCAAGGAGCGCGACTTCCCCGCCGTGCAGCTCGACGGAGTTTGGACTTCAGATATGCAGTCGGTGGTTCAGTGGCACCAGCGGCAAATCGGAGCTCAGCAAGGGCGGCTGTAGAATCTGCAAAAAGGCCAAGTTCCTGTCTCAAGTTCTTCCCAAAGCGCACACTGCGCCATTTACCTGTTCTTGCGAAACAAGTAACCGTGCACATTTAGGTGCTTAGAGTCCCGACCGTGCAAGCATGGACCGGGGACATCTTTGGCGTGCCCAGGGCGAGCAGGATCCTCGTCTTGACATCCCTTGTCCATAATTTCGAAACTTATCTTTTTGTCCTTTTCCAATCCCTCGAAACTAAACACCCCGTCTTTGAGCACGCCCTTCCTTCTTGGATTTTTCGAACTCGGGCTGATACCACGATCTTTGCTTCCAGTGTGAGTGTAGAAGCATGATCCATCTGCTTGAATATCAATGGTGCCTCGAACACCCACGGGAGGGGATCGCATCATGTTGATCCATGGCCCCTCCCATACACCTTCAAAATCCTTGATCGTTGCCTGTCCGGACTGCACCGGCTTCCAGCTTAAAAACGTGAAACTCAATCCCAGTAAACAAAGCAGTGTAAACAAAAATATCTTTATCAATTTTACTCTCATTCATTGTTCCTTTTAGTTTTAGTGAATTTTCATGATTCATCCGGCTAATGAGTGCCTCTCTGAATGCAGATGGCAGAACTGCAGCTTGAGATACACCATGCCACAGAAGCCGTACTCCTGCCATTTAAGCGCCTTGATTTTGTTGTTGAATCCTAAGACAGACTATTACCTATTGAGAGAACCTGGTAAGTAAACCGGAATCACTTCCGGAAGCACTTGTAGTCTCGCCTATAAGTTTACCACCTTCTACATGAAGCTCCATATCTGTGCCATTTCCTCTTTGCCAAAATATATATATTTTACCATACTTATATCGGAATCTTGGCGTTATTTCTCCGCATCTCGACCGAACCATTTCCGAACCAGGAATAAGGCTTTTGCCTGTACCACCTTGAAAGCTATCTTGACACCAAATAAATACTAGTTTGTTGTTAGCATTTAGTTTAAAAATAGCTTCAACATGAAATTCGACTTTATTACTAGGTCCACGTATAGCAACTTCCCATGTGCCTGTCCATTTTCCTAGAAATGGTTGAATATCGCTAATTATCACTGATTGTGAATAGACTCCAAGTGTATTCCGAGATTGCCTCTCTAGGACAACTTTCTTTATTTCGCCTTTCTTATTTTTAAATGTGCCAGTAAACATCGCCTTTCCAGATTCTTCTACGCTAATAATGGATTTAGCTGGAGTTATCAGCTCGATCCTGAGTCCATTGGCAGTCAGCCTTGCTGTGGCATTAACTGGTTCTCTAAAGCCATCACTCCAGCCGTAAGTTGAAAAGAGCGTAAATTCGCCTTCCGAGCGTTGGATCGCTTCCTGGATCTCAAACGTCCGAGTTCGAGATTCACCCTCAACTGTGACCAGCCATAGCGCGGCAAGATCGGACCGTATTTGGTCGGCAGATTCAGAAGCACTTGATGTCAGAACAAAAATCAGAATCCATATCCCCGCGAAAATAGCAGAGCGGCAAATCATAGATTTTCGCATTGAAATCACCTTTAATTGCCTAATAAAGAAACATAAGAAAGGTCTCTACGAAGGTCCGTCTTGGAGACATCACTTAGTCTTAGACAGGCTCGCTTTCATGTCGGAACCGGGTGCCCGGACCAATTTGCCGGACTCCATGACATACATGACATTGGAACCGCTTGCCGGGGTGAGAACCAAGCGCAACTTTCCTTCAAACCTTTCCAGAATTGCCTTCTTCATCTCGACATCCTTCGGCCCGACCGATCCGCCTCTCGGATCACCGGTTTTCCCTAGGGTCCCCAGATGGTACCTATTACAGGAAATGCTGCCATCATCCTGAAGGTTTGAAAGTGTCACTTCGAGTTCTCGGCTTTCGCCACGCGAGTTCTCAACCAATCCCTTCCATGTTCCCACAAACGCCTGGGCTTCCGGATTCTTGGACATCTGAGACTCTTCGCCGGCTGCCATGGCGATTGACAGGGAAAATGTCACCACCGTGAAAGCACACAAGATAAAAAGCACCCTCTTCATAGAAAATCCTTTCTTCGCTCCAAGTCCATCTGAATGATGACTCACCTCGACCTCCAACGAATCCGGCAAAGCATTTTCCGACCGGATCATACCGAAAATCTTACAAAGCACACCTAGACTTCCGACACGTGGTCGGTCGTTCTGTAGCATTCAAAGCAGATCACGTTTAGCAAAAAAGCACTCCTAAGAAATGATAACCTGCAACTTTGCAAACAGGAGAAGGCACTTCGAGATTAGATAAGCCCTAATAATCGACTACAACAGAAATGTTGTCAAAAAAGTGCGTTGTCTTTGGCTCTCCAGTGTATCCCAAGAGACCTACTCGACCATTAAATATGGAAAAATCGGTAAACTGATATACAAAGTGACCATTTATATATAATTTAAATAAATTGTCTTTAGCTACAACTTTTAATGTATTCCAACTGTTTGTATCCTTTATATGGCTAGAAAATGTCCAACCCTTAATTTTTATCTGTTTTCCATTGACGATTTTGTATATATAAAACCGTCGGAAAGGATATTTGTAATTGCTATCATTAATTCCAAATGCATATCCGGTTCCCCTATTAGGTGGTGAATCTGGTGTCGAATGGGGGTAAAAATCAGGTGTGGCTCTAAATATAATGTATGACGCATAGCCGAATGGATGTTCTGCATTTTGTTTCACACTTGCCTGGTAAGTGAAATTCCGATATTCTCCATCATCATAAGTCGATACCATTGCAATAGTACTTCTGCTTGAAGAACTTGCACGGAATTTCTCATCTATGACTTTCCAATATGAATTTACGGTCCAGTGCTGCGCTGTCCCACTTCCAAAACCTTCATGAAATCCATCCGAGTGGCATAATATCGCATCCAGTAAAATAGCATCCCAAACTTTCTGATTCTTGTAATATTTCGCATGATTAGCTTTGAGCTGATTAGTTTTAAGGCTGGCGACAGATGGAATTTTGAAATTCCTGGCGACGTCTATGGACCCGGAAACAATATCCCAAATCGACCAGTAGTTGTGCCATTCTCTGACGTTCGTCAAAGCTTCAACGTTAGATATATAGGGATCTGTGAACTGTCGTATTATTGGAGTGTTTGATTGTAGAGGAGAACCTAAAGTTATGAGTTTATCAATATGTATGCCAGGGCGCCTACTTATTGCCAAGTATGCTAAAACTGTACCCCAGCTATGAGAAAGTATTACCAATGGTTTATGTTTATTTATGCTTGATTCTGATGCCAATTTCAGCACTGAGATTAATCTCTCAACCTCTTCGTCTGTTTTCCAAGTATCATTTGACCATTGAAATGGAATGATTACTCCGTCTCTGCTATTGATAGTATTACGCCAATAGTTGGGATCGCCGTTGCTTATTGATTCCAGCAGATAATTTGTATATGTGTCTGGTTTCCAGAACTCAAAAGTAGATGGGAAGTTCATGCCATCAATAACAATCAATGCACTTTGTGAAACTCCTGAAAAGCCTACTGCACAGATTAAAATACCTAAAGATGCAATGGCAAGTATTCGTTTCATAGTCAACCTTTCTTCAAAATGGTTGATTCACTTCGAAATCCTATTCTGTGGTAGCCTTATCTGTTTATTCAAATATAACTTGCTTATGCAAGAAGGTACTAGTGTAAGATCTTCCAAAAACATTCATATTATTAAATAGTGCAAACTGCTGCAGGGTACGGTGGAAGCTGTTTTCAAAATACCGAGCAACTCATCAAGATATTTGTTGGTACATGCTGATTGCTCATCGAATCATCCGATATCCCACCAGGACTAACTTCGGGCGCTTCGACTTGTAGCGGCACAGTCGGAGTACCTTTGACCCGCTCCGTGCGGTCAAACTGTGGGAATTGAAGTGAGGTCACGCTTCGTGGCGCTCAGGATCATGACGTTATTTCAAGAGGTTATGAAATGCCAGAAGGATTATCGTTCATTTTTACACCTTATGGTCTTGGAATGCAACCTGAATAATGCGTCAGCTTGATCACCAACGGATGCTGAACCGCATTCCGGGATCAAATCCCACCGAGAGAGTCCCTGGGGCACGGGAAGGCCCTTCTAATGATTGGTCTTCCATGGAAATGGGCTCTGTCGAAATTTGTTATTCTTTTACCTTCCCCCGCACGTGTCAATAGCAAAGATTGTCGGTTTTGTGACGATACGCGTCGATAGGCGCCGAACTGTGATTTCCCCGAAAAACCCGGTGTACCATCGTCCGGACCGCGTGTGTTCGCAGCTCGGAATCTGCTCAATTCGAAAAAGAGAGGCTCAAGACCGGAGAAAGAGAGAAGCCATGGAAATGACCGCGAAGTTTCTGAGCAACATCAACCGGACCCTCGATTTCGAGGGGAAGCTATCCGACGATCCCGTCGACCCGGGCGGCATCACGAATTATGGAATCAGCATCGTCTTCCTGACGAAATGCGGCGAGATCGACCCCGACGACGGCTACCTCATCGGCGATATGAATCACGACGGCAGGATCGACCGAGCGGACATCCTGGCCATGACCGTTGTAGAGGCCACCAAGATCTATTACGGCCAGTGGTGGGCACGCTACGGTTACGAACGGATAACCAACTCCATGGTGGCCTGGAAAATCTTCGATCTTGCCGTCAATATGGGCTCCGTCCGCTCCCACATGATCGCCCAGACTGCGGCGGGCGACCTGGCGGTTGACGGCAACCTCGGACTGAAGAGCCTGGCAAGGATCAATTCCCTGCCGCCCGAGCCCCTGCTCAATGGAATCCGCCTTGGCGCAAAGAATTTCTACCTCGGCTTGATCGCAAAGAAGCCGGCGTTCGAGAAGTACCGGCGCGGATGGCTCAGAAGAGCGGAAGCGTGACGATGGCCGGCGAGCTCGGACCGATAGGGGAGTCTTGAATCATGCAGCGGCTTGACCGAGTCGACAGTCGCATCTTTCCTCTTCTACATGCCTTTGTCGCTCGGCGTTCGGCGGTCGGCTACAAGCCGGGGCTTTTGTGCCGGTTGATGAAATCGGAAGGCGCCTGGTGCGATCCGGAGTGGCCGGAGAAGGTTCAAGAAATGGGGTGGGCATTTCATGCCCTGGACGAGTGGAAACAAATCGTCCTCTGGAATTACAGTATGCTGGGGGGTGGGCAGTGGGAGACTTTTATGAGGAATACCGGCGTGTCAAAGAAGGACTTCAACAGTATTCTCCTCGATCTCCAGGACGCCGCAGCAACCAGGGGATTGCTGCCCGAGGAACCGGAGGATCGGATGGGGGATGGTTGATCGGGTGGAAGGACATCGCCCTGTACCTGGGCGTCTCTCAAACCACGGCCAAGGAGTGGGCCGGAAAGTGCGGCCTTCCGATCAAAAAGGTCGGCGCCAGGGGTACGCGGCGCTCCGTGGTGACCCTGAAATGCGACCTGGACGCATGGCAAAAGCGCCAGAATGACTACGGCCGCGAGGCGAAGTGACGATATCCGTCGATATCCGCCGATATCCGACCTTGCAATTTGAGTCGAAATTCTCACACAATTTGGCAGACTGCCGGATTTGGGGGAGATACCACCACCTTCCGATTCGGCACTCTTGAACATGAAACTCTGCATCTTCCTCCTCGCGTATGGGGGGACAGCCGATCCGGCCCGGCTGTCCCCCCTCTCTGTTTGAGCGATGCCGGCTTGGGGGGTGCGCCATGCAACACCTGCATGCGGTGATCGAGGCCCTGAATAAAGCGCAGACCAACAGCTACAAGGTTGAACAGGTCCTCCGGTGGGCGCTCTCGACCTTGGCCAAACAGCGTCAGGGGGATCCCGTTCCTTCCGAATTCGATCAGTATCACATCACCGGGATGAGGAGCATGGAAGCCCTGCAGAACGCGGTCCACGAGGCGATCAACCAGTTCCGGATGTTCCGAGCGGCGGCGTTTAAGGAGTGCGGCCCGGCCGGCGCTGGCACGCACGACCGAGCCTGACCAATCACCCCTGACGGACAGGAGCGAGAGGCTGTGAAAGTAATCGGCGAAGCACTTTTACGACTCAACGGCTATTTCAGCCAGGAGGGAGCGCACCATGACTGAGCGGGGGCCCGTCTCCTGGTTGCGAAGAAACGCGGCAATAGCTGGCGTGGTGGTGGCGCTGGGCGTGCATGCGGTTGCCACGATCCGGTGGACCGCAACGCTGGACGCCCGGGTGCAGCACCTCGAGGAGCGGGACCGGGAAGCGAGGGTCCTGGTCGAGCAAATCCCGCTGTTGAAAAAAACCGACGACGAGGTATTGAGGTTGCTCGAAAAAATGAGCTGCGACCTGGGCAAGATCAATGACCGGCTCTGGAATCTGAGGTTCACCGAGGCCCCCCGCGATGAAAACGGCGTGGCAAGGTCCGGGAAGGGAGTGAAGTGACATGGCTTTCTTGGCTGATCTAGCGGCTGGTGGCGCTTCTGGAATCCTCAAGGGGATCGGAGAGGCGGCAATCGGTATCCGGACGGCGATCACCGGCGAGGCGCCGATTGATCCTGACAAACGCGCTGAGATCGAAATGCGCCTGATGGAGATCGAGAACTCCGCGCGCTTGGGGCAGCTCGCGGTCAACCAGGCCGAAGCCGCGAGCGGTTCGCTCTTCCGCGGTGGATGGCGGCCGGCGGTCGGGTGGGTTTGCGTGTTCGGGCTGGTCTACCAGTTGATCGTATGCCCGTTCCTGCCCTGGCTGATCAATGCGTTCAAGGCCGCGCCGCTGCCTCCCCTGCCCGTGCTGGACAGTAATGTGCTGATGACTCTGCTGTTCGGGATGCTCGGGCTGGCGGGAGCGCGTTCATTCGAAAAGGTCAAGGGCATGGGGGGGAAATAGAGGAATAAACCGGAGGAAAACACCCATGGAACAAGATTGTCTTCAACCTGAGTGCTGCCCAACTTGCCGATCCACACAGTACGAGATGATCAAAATCACACAGACTTTCCTGGGTAAACGGATTGAACACCGTCGTTGCGACCGATGTCATAACGACTACCTGGTCGACGTGATTCTCCCGGTCACTCCCATTGATTTTGGCGGTTTGAAAAATGAATAACTTCCGGCACGTCGAGGAGCGCACCGTTGCGGCAATCGACGCCAAGGCGCGGTTTCTCCATGATCCGGCGGGTTGTCGCAAATACAGCGGTCTGGTGCGTGCGCTGGGTATCGAGGCGGTTTGGGGAGCACTCACGGAAGGGCGGACAAATGGCACGCGGAGCCAAAAAACAACACAGCCGTAAATCCAATTACCACAACGAGAAACGCCTCGTTGAAGACCTGGACGAAAAAGTTTGGGCCGAGCAACTCTTCGCCAACCTGACCGCTGATGAGCGCCTGGCGTTTTCCATTTCCCTGGGGCTCGCTCCCCCCGAGGGGCGGCACACGCGGACGTGGGCGAGAAAGGTTGTCCGAGACGTCGCCGAAACGAACCTGACCGTCAAGATGAGCCTCTACGCGTTGAAGGCGAACGATCTCAACAAGGTGATGGACATCGCTGATTTCCTAGTCTCGAAAGCTCCCCGTGAGCTGGTGCACACCGGCGACGAGAACAAGCCGATCCAACACAGTCTTTCCCTCTCCCCGGAACTCCAGGGACTGATTGACAGCGTGGTGAGCGGTGAATAAGCGGGAGGCGCGAAAGGCTCGGTACAGCGAGATTCTAAGCCTGGCCGGGGTGGCCGGGGAAGATCAGATTCGCGCGGCCATTCGTGATTTGGCTCTGCGGGATCTTTTCTTCCTGTTGGTCTATGTCCTCAAGCGCAAAGACGTCGATCATGATTGGCTCTATGATCGCTGCATGGAGGTGCAAAAGAGCCCGGACGGCCATTTGGATTTGTGGGCCCGTGAGCACTACAAGAGCACGATCATTACGTTCGGCCTGACCATTCAGGATATTTTGTGCGATCCCGAAATCACGGTCGGCATCTTTTCCCACACGCGTCCGATCGCTAAGGGGTTCCTCACTCAGATCAAGCGGGAATTCGAGGACAACGCATATCTCAAAGACTTGTTCTCAGACATCTTGTGGGCTGAGCCGAAAAAACAGGCCCCGAGATGGTCCGTAGACGACGGTATCATCGTCAAGCGCAAGGGAAATCCGAAGGAATCCACGGTCGAGGCCTGGGGACTGGTCGACGGGCAACCCACAAGCAAACACTTCTCCCTGCTCATCTATGACGATGTCGTGACGATAGAATCCGTCACGACTCCTGAGATGATCAAGAAAGTCACGGGCGCCTGGGAGATCAGCCTGAATCTCGGCACTGCCGACGGCCGGACACGATACATCGGCACCAGGTATCATTTTAACGATAGCTACAAGACCATGATGGATCGCAACTCGGCCGAGAAGCGCATCTATCCGGCAACCGACAACGGCAAGGTTGACGGTCGGCCGGTGTTCCTTAGCCCGGCGGCCCTTGCCAAAAAACGGCGCGACATGGGACCGTACGTTTTCGGGTGCCAGATGCTCCAGGACCCAACGGCTGACGAAGTCCAGGGTTTCAAGGAGGCGTGGCTCAAGTTCTGGAGGCCGCAAAGATGGTCGGGGATGAACCGTTATATCCTGGTCGATCCGGCAAGCGAGAAGAAGGCGACCAGCGACTACACGGCCATGTGGGTGATCGGGGCGGCATCGGACGGGAATTTTTACGCCATCTTCTTCTTCCGGGACCGCTTGAACCTGACTCAGCGCACGGACGCTCTTTTCCGGCTCCATAGGCTCTATCAGCCCATTCGGGTGGGGTACGAGCGATACGGGAAGGATTCGGACATCGAGCACATCCAAACCGTCATGGTCAAGGAGAACTACCGGTTTCCCATCGTTGCATTGGGGGGGAAGATGCCCAAAAACGACCGCATCCGGCGGCTTATTCCCTATTACGAGCAGGGGAAAATTTTCCTGCCGGAAACGTGTCCGTTCATCGATGCCGAGAAGAAGCGGCACGATGCGACCCGGGAATTCATCGACGAGGAGTACCTCGCCTTCCCGGTCGCCGTGCACGACGATTTGTTCGACTGTCAGGCGCGGATCCTCGATGCGGCCATGAACGTGAGATTTCCCATGCCCGTGCCGCCCGGCAAACAACAGGCGCCCAAGAGCGCGGCAGGATGGACGTAAAGATGCCATACGATCAGAGCGGATTGATCCGGGTCGTTCCCAACGCGGTTCTCCGGCAGCAGGAAGAGGCCGAGCACCTGCGGGCCGACGAGGAGCGAAGGAAGCGAACCGAAATGCTCACGACCTCCCTTGCCGGCCATCTCGGCAAGTGCTGGCAGGCGGCGGAGTTCGCCAAGCGGCCCATCGAGGAACGCTTGCTTGCCTGCCTGCGCCAGGTCGACGGGCAGTATCATCCGGCCAAGCTGGCGGAAATCAAGAAATTCGGAGGGTCCGACATTTTCATCATGCTGACCAGCGTCAAGGTCCGGGCCGCGAAAGCCTGGATCCGGGACGTGATGCTCCCGCCGGGGGAGCGGGCATGGGCTGCCGAACCCACCCCGGTCCCGGAACTCTCCCCGGAAGTTCTGCAACAGGTCGAGACCGAAGTACAGGCCAAGGCCGTTGCTGATTTTTACTCCATCGGCATGGCCGCAACGCAGGAGCAGTTCCGCGCCCAGGTCGAAGCGGCGTTCGAGGAAAGGCGAAAAAAGATCGAGGAGGAAGCCAAGAAGCGGGCCCAGAGGATGGAAGACGCCATGGACGACGATCTCGTCCAGGCGGATTACTACCGCGCGATCGAGGAGGTTATCGACGATCTCGTGACGTTCCCGGCCTGTTTTCTCAAGGGGCCGGTGATCAGGAAACGAAAGGGCCTCTCCTGGATGCCCGACAACAGCGCCCAAATCCGGGAAGAGCTCCGGAAGGAATACGACGTCGTGAGTCCTTTCGACCTCTACCCGTCCCCGGGCGCTCGCACGCTCCAGGACGGATATCTGATCGAGCGCCATCGGTTGACGAGACGAGACCTGAACGATCTGATCGGGGTGAGCGGCTACTCGGAGGAAGCGATTCGGGCGGTCTTGCAGGAATACGGCCAAGGGGGATTGCGAAACTGGCTCGCGGTGGACCAGGAGCGGGCCGTCGCCGAATCGCGCGACCATGAGCGAGACGATCCCGCCGTTACCATCGAGGCGCTCGAATATTCCGGGTCAGCCCAGGGCAAGATGCTCCTCGAGTGGGGCATGGACGCGACCGAAATCCCCGACCCGGATCTCGACTACGAAATCAACGCATGGCTCATCGGGCGGAACGTGATCCGGTGCATCAAGAACCCCTCCCCGCTGGGTGAGCGGCCCTACTACGGCGCCTGTTTCGAGCGCAAGGCCGGGTCCATTTGGGGCAAGGCGCTGCCAGAGCTCATGAGAGACATCCAGGACATTTGCAACGCGGCGGCGCGGTCTTTGGTCAACAACATGGCCATCGCCTCCGGCCCGCAGGTGGAGGTGAACGTCGACCGCATCCCGGCGGGCGAAGACGTGACCAACATGTGGCCGTGGAGAATCTGGCAGACGACCAACGACACGGGCGAACGCAGATACCCGGCGATCAGCTTCTTCCAGCCCAACGCCATGACGAGTGAGCTATTGAAGCTCTTCGACTACTTTTTCAACCTCTCCGGGGAAATCACGGGCGTCTGGTCCTATTCCTACGGCGGAACCGATTCCAAGGGCGGCGGCGCCGGAACGGCGTCGGGCCTCTCCATGCTGATGAACGCGTCTTCCCGGGTCATGAAGCGCGTGGTGAGCAACGTGGATTTCGGGATTATCGTCCCGTCGATCAAGGCGCTTCACCTGTGGCTGATGCTGTGGGGCGACGACCCGGGAATCAAGGGAGATATCAAGATCCGGGCGCGGGCAAGCGATTTTCTCATCATGGCCGAGCAGCTCCAGATGCGCCGGAACGAATTCCTCCAGGTGGCCGTGAACCCGGCCGTGGCGGACGTGATCGGACGTGAGGGCCTGGCCGAAATCCTGCGCGAAGTCGTGCGGGCGCTCAAGATGCCCGTGGACAACATCGTCCCGTCCCGGGAAGACATCATCCGGGGGGAACTCACGCAGCTCCAGGCAGCATTGCAGAGGATTTCCGCGGTTCTCGGCATTCCGATCCAAACGCTTCTCGCGGCAATCGGCGCCGGTCAGGCGGGGACTCCCGGGCCGGGCGGACCCGGGCAACCCGGTCAAGGCGGGCCGATGCCCATGCGCCAATCCGAGGGAGTGAATCCCGCCGGCGGCAAGATGGGCGGGCAGGATTTTTCGCTGTTCACGCAGCAGCCGAGGCCGTGAGGGAGAACAATCCATGCCGATGCTGACAAAAGCCCCCGATGATGCGTGGGAAGCCATGGCATCCCTGGAAAACGACCGGGACTTCAAGAAGGTCCTGGAATGGCTTTCCGGCTCGCTTACCGACCTCGACAAGAAAAGCCGGCACACGACGGGCGAGACACAGGTATGGCAGCAAGGAGCCCGCCAGGCGCTCGAAGAGATCCTCGACGCCGCCGCCGGAGCCCCACAAACCTTTCAGAAGATCAAGGAACTGAGGAGGAACCGGGCCTGATCCAGGACTTTGCTCCACCGCAATTCAAACAGCGCGACCGAGCCTCACCCCATTCCGGGTGGGGCTTTTTTGTTTCAACCCGCGGGACCGGAAGACGACGCGATGCGATGCGCTCCGACCCTCCCGCACCACGGTGAATACCCCGGCGACGGGGCTCACGGAAAGGACTCACCATGTCCGAGAACCAGTACGCCGCACTGCCCGCGGCCGTTCGCAAACAGGCCGAGGAAGCCGACAGGCTCCAGGCCGAGCTGAGCGCAGCTACGGCGCAACCGACCGGGAATACCGAAAACGAACCTCCCGCCGAGCCGCAGAAGGCCCCGGAGGGTTCCACGGCTCCCGAACCGCCCGAACCGGGCAAGGAAAGCACGTCCGCCGAACCGGGATTGCCTCCGGCCCCCCCGCCCGCTTCGCCGCGGGAACCGGCCTCCCAAGGGCCGAGCGATACGAAGCCGGAGGGCGAGGACTGGAGGACGAAATACCTGGTCCTGCAGGGCAAGTACAACGCCGAAGTCCCGAGGCTCGCCGAGCTGGTCAAGACGCTACAGGTCGAAATCGAGGCGCTCAAGGCCGGAAAACCGGGCGAGCCGAAGAGGGATGAACCGCCGAAAGAGCCGTCCGCGCCGGAAATCAATCCTCAAGATTACGAGGATTACCCGGACGAGATTCGAGCCCTGGTCGCGAGGATCGACTTTTTGGGCAAGCAGAACAAGGATCTCGTCGACCGGCTCGCCAAGGCCGAGGGGCAGACCGGAATCATCTCTCAGAATCAGGCGAAAACGCAGCAGCAAACGTTCTGGAAGATGGTGGACGAGCGCGTTCCGGATTGGGACGCGATCAACAAGAGCCCTGAATTCGTTCAGTGGCTCAACGAGCCCGATCCGTTCAGCGGCGTCACGCGCCTGAGACTGCTCGAAGACGCGACGGCCCGGATGGACGTCGGCCGGCACGTGCTCTTTTTCGAGCAGTACAGGCGCGAAAAGGACATTGCGGGGCAGTCCCCGGCCAAGGCCGGGCAGCCTCCCGCAAAACCGGGAATCGAAAACCAGATCGCCCCGGGCAGGGGACAAGCCGGGGCTCCGCCTTCGGGACCGGCGCCGACCGTAACGCCGCAGCAATTGCACCAGGCGGCCGGAGATTACGCCGCCGGCCGAATCGCCAAGGACCAATACGACAAAATCCAGGCGGCCTTCGATCACCAGATGGCCGCCTCGAACCAAAGGAAATAAACCGCATGAGCAGGCATCACGGCCTCCATGCGGTTTTTCCGTTATGGAGGCATGAACCATGGGTCTCACACCCGCAGCAGGGCATCCCAACTACTCCGGGACGTTCATCCCTGAAATATGGTCGAGCCGGCTTCTCGTGAAGTTCTACGAAGCGACGGTTCTGGCCGCGATCAGCAACACCGACTACGAGGGCGAGATCAAGAAGCACGGGGACAAGGTCAACATCCGCCAGACCCCCGACATCGTGATCCGCGATTACCAGAAGGCGGAAACTCTCAAGATACAGCGCCCTGAAGCCGGTATCGTCGAGCTCGACATCGACAAGGGCAAGTATTTCAATTTCATCGTCGAGGACGTGGACAAGTTCCAGTCGGACATCAAGATCATGGACGACTGGAGCCGGGACGCCTCCGAGCAGATGAAAATCGAAATCGACAAGGACGTTCTCCAGGTCGTCTACGCCGACGCGGACATCCACAACAAGGGCGCGGCGGCCGGACTGAAGACGGGAGCCTTCAATCTCGGCGTGGCCGGGACTCCGGTGGAGCTGACCAAGGCGAACATCCTGGATTTCATCGTCGATCTCGGGACGGTGCTCGATGAGCAGAGCGTGCCCGAAGATCGGCGCTGGATCGTATTGCCGCCGATTTTTTGCGGCATGATCAAAAAATCCGAGCTCAAGGACGCCTCCCTTGCCGGGGACGGCACGAGCATCCTGAGAAACGGCCGTCTCGGCATGATCGATCGGTTCACGCTGTATTCGAGCAACCTGCTCTATTCGGCGCTCGACGGCTCCGATCTTTGCTTTCACATGATGGCCGGGCACCCCAGCGCGATCAGTTTCGCGGCCCAAATCACCAACACGGAGACCCTGCGCGCCGAAAGCACGTTCGGCAACCTGGTGCGCGGGCTCAACGTGTACGGCTACAAGGTCGTGAAACCGCAATCCCTGTGCGATCTCTACGCCACCAAGGGCGCTGCGTAACCGACAATCCACTTCCGGCGCCCCGTCAAGGAGCGCCGGATTTTTCCTTCAAAAAGGAGCGACACACATGGCCGCACCAACCTACAACCTGACCGGAGGGGCCGCGAAGGCCGCCTTCACCGGAGTCAACCTTTCCGTGATCGAGGCCGTGCTCGACCTTGCCAAGCGCCCGGTCGGCAACGGCGAAAGCGCGGCGATCATCGCCATTCCCGCTCAGTCCTGCGTGCTGGAAGTCTCCCACCAGGTGCTTACCGTGGAGGGCGCGGTCCTGACCGCCGGTATCGGGGATTCGGCGTCGCCCACGGCATTCGGGACCGCCGTCGATCTCAACGCTCTCGCGCATGCGGGAGCCGCCCTGGCCAACCCGAAGTACTACGCCGCAGCGGACGATATCCGGCTCAACATGAACCAGGCCGGGGCGAACGCAGCCAAGGTCCTGGTGAAAGCGGTGATCGTCGGCATGGCCACTCAAGGCAAGTACACCTAGATTCCAACTTCCGCTCCGGCCCGCGTTCTCCACGACCGGTCGGGGCGGAACCATCGAGAAAGGACGATCCCATGCCCGTCTACCTGAAACAGATCACTACCGGCCATATCTACGTGTTCAACCCGGCACTGGCCGAACGCGCCGATATGCAGCCCTTCGAATGCCCGGCGGGGAGCAAGCCGCGCGCGTGCGTTGCCCCGGTCCGCGTCGACAAAGGGGAGGAAACGCAACCCGCTTCCGCCGACGATGAGGCGCTCCCGATCTTCGCGACCACCGGGGAACGCAAGGAATCGCGCGAAGAACAAGCCGACGCATCCGAGGCGCTCGAAGTGCCCGGACCGCCGGAACAGCCGACCCTTGAGCCGCCCAGGACTTCCCGGGCCGCCAAGAAGTAGGAGCGAACAATGTCCACCGTGCAGAATATCGTCGATGCGGTCGCGTACCGCATCAACAACACGACCTTTACCGGCGTGTCGGGCGTCACGGCCCATGTCGTCCCGCTGATCAACGATATTTTGCGGGCCATCGACATGCAACTCCTGTGGGAAAAATCCGAACTGGCCGAAACGCCCTTCTCCATTCCGTTTGCCGCCGGGGTATCGAGCGCCGGTCTTCCGGCGGGCTTTCAAGCCCTCACGGAACCGCCGTGGATCGAGGGCGCGACGCGGCGGCTCCTCGTACTGCCCGACCGGGACACGGGGCTGAGGCTGACGGCTCCCGGCACGCCGCGATACTACGAGCTGACCGGGGCGAGCCTGGTTCTCTACCCTCCACCGGAAGCCGCCGTTACTCTCAAGGGCAACTACTTCCGCTTCTCCGCGCCGATGGTGGACGAATCAAGCATCATTCCCTATTCGGGCCTCTTCGATCAGATATTCCAAGAGTATCTGGTGAAGCTTTACCACATGAGCAACACGACCCGGGATGAAACCGGTCAGGCCATGGCTGCTTTCGACGAGAAGGAAACCGCCCGTTTCCAGTCCATGGTTCGCCAGGTCCTTTTCAGGCGAAACGGAATGCCCAAGTCCACCGTTCAAATGAGGCGATGGGTATGAGCGCGACCGAACGACTGACCCTGTCCCTGAACACCCGGATCAACGCCGCCTCGCAATACGACGGGTTCGATTTCAATTCCTACGCGGTGTTTAACGGCGTGCCGCTTGGGGCGAACGAGGACGGGATCTATTCCCTGTTCGATGCGCAAACCGATGCCGGGGCCGACATCGCGGCCTATTTCGATACGGCCAAGATCGATTGGGGGTCCCCCTACATCAAGAATTTCCTCAAAGCCCACGTCGGGTTCGAGGCGGACGGGGACTTGACGTTGATCATGCGCGCGGACGACGGGAGTCCCGGTGCGAAGACGCTTTCCAATTCTTTCATCCTCAACCAACAGCACGGAAACCTGGTGGATCTCGACCGCTCCATTCGCGGGCGGTACTTCCAGCTGCGAATCGAAAACGTCAACGGCTCGGACTTCAGCATCGACTCGATTTCCCTTCTTCCCCCGAAGATGACGCCCGTTCCGCTCTTTGCCGGAGCGCTCGGGCTCAACATGCGCCGGGACCCGGCGCGGGTGAAGTTCGACCCGGAAACGGGAGTCCAGGAGCTTCCCGAAGCCGTTAACGTCGACGTGGAAGACAGCGGGCGCGTGACGCGGCGCAAGGGATTCACGTTGAAGCGCCCGGGCGCCGCGCATTCGCTTTTCGCCCATGCCGGGCATTGCTTCTTTTGTTCGGGGGACAGCCTCTACCAGCTCCGGCCGGACTATTCGGCGCGGTCCCTCGGATACGGGCTCACGCCCGGGCTTCGCATGTCCCATGCTCCGGTGGGGACCGATATTTTCCACTGCAACGGCGTTCAAAACGGGGTGATCGATCTCTTGAGAGGCTCCGTCAAGGCATGGGCGGGCAAGGACTACGTGGGGCCGCCGATCACTTATTCCGTCCACAAGCCCCCGGTCGGGCATCTCGTCGACGTGTTCGGCGGGCGCGTGCTCCTCGCGGTCGACAACGCCCTGCTCCACTCGCTGCCGTTCGCGCCGTACTGGTTCGCGCCGCAACGAAACGCGGTCCGGTTCGGATCGAGGCTCACGCTCATGCAATCCGTCCAGGACGGAGTGTGGGTGTCCGACGAGCACGCCGCGTGGTTTCTTGCCGGTGCGGACCCGGACCAGTGGGGCATGGTAATGAAAGCCCCCTACCCCGCCATTGCGGGAACGCAAGCCGTGGTTGACGCCTCCATGGTCGGGGAACTCGCGCAGCGCGGCATCGACGGCAAGGCCGTCATGTGGGCGTCCCGGGAAGGGGTTTGCGTCGGGGCCGCCGGGGGTGTTTTCCTCAATCTCACGCAAGACACGGTTTGCCTCCCCGAGGCCGCGACCGGCGCCGGGCTGTGGCGCAACGGGCGGTACGCGGTCTCGCTCAATCCATAGGGGCGCGTCATGACGACCGACATTCTCTGTCATTGCCTGCTGGCCGCGTTTTGGACGGCGGTCGGCATTCTGATCGAACGGTACAAACTGAGGTGATTCGAGAAAGGAGCACAATCGATGGCGATTCGATACAGCACGGGGCTGAGAAACGCGCTGCTGGGCGGAAAGAAATCGCTCACCGCCTCGACGATTTCCCTCAACGCATCCGGGAACGTCCTGGCCGACTCGGGAAACGGGCTCAAATTTCTTTTGCCCGGAGACGTGATCGTCGTCGCGGGGGCCGCGCAGTCCGGAAACAATCGGGATTGGAAAGTCGCAACCGTTGCCCCGGACGGTTCGCAGGTCACCCTCGATGCCGCGCCGACCACGGAAAGCGCCGGGGCATCCATCACGGTCGCTCTCGCCAATTCGCGTAGTTTCAAGGACCTGTTCCGGTACGGCGTCATGGAATGGCGCACCGGAGAACAGCCGGAGAGCGCCGACCATGCCGAAACCGGGGAAAAGCTCTTGCGGATCACCCTCAATTCGGGCGCCTTCAGTCCGGGGAATCCGCTGAACGGATTGGAATTCGAGGATGAACCGACCGAGGGCGTGCTGGAGAAAGCCGCGGCGCAAATCTGGTCCGGCCTGGGTCTTGCCAACGGATCGGCGAGGAACTTTCGGTTCTACGACAACCGGTACGAAACGGGAGCGTCAACGACCGCAATCCGCTTCGACGGATCGATCGGCATTGCCGGGGCCAACGCCAAGGTGGGCAAGACCGAGGTGACCGCCGGACGCGCACAGTACGTGAATTCCATGAAGATCGTCATGCCGCAGGAAGGTTAGGCGGCGAACGGAGGCCCCGACATGCCGACCGCGTTTTGGGCGTCGTTTTTCTCGGACCCGGCCCTGATCCAGGTGAAGAACACGTGCGACACGCTCTACCTGTGCTCGGACGAGCCGCAATCGTACTACCAGGCGACCACGAGCTACAAGCTCGGCTCCGTCGCCCTTCAGGCATCCGATTTCACCGGCCCTTCGGACGGTTCGGTGAGCGGGCGAAAACTCACCCTGGCCGCAAAGCAAATCGCCTCGCCCACCGGTTCGGGCACGGGCAGGTTCGTCGCCCTGGTCGATACCGTCGCCGGGCTGGTGCGCCACGTCAAGCGCTGCACCCCCGTGACGGTCCAGGGGGGGAGCGCCGTGCAGCTCGACCAGTACGTGATCGAAATCCGGGATCCTTGATAAGGAGGGGCTCGAATGGCAACCAAGTGCAGCAACCTGTTTCTCTACCAGTTGCTCAAGAACATCGAGGGACACACCTTCAAGATTTGCCTGATGGCGTCGGGGTTCGTTTTCAACGAAGACACTCATCACGGTTGGGCGGATGTCTCCGCCTCGGAGTTGGCGAACGGGAACGGTTACGCGACCGGCGGGCAAACCCTGGCGAGTGTTGCCGCAGCGGTCGATGACGTCAACAACAAGGGGAAACTTACCGCCGCCGATGTGTCCTGGACCGCCTCGGGCGGCTCCATCGGGCCGACCCCCGGAGCGATCATTTTCGATGATACCGACACTGGCGATTTGATCGTCGGCTACTGCGACTTCGGCGCCAACAAGACCGTGACGGACGGCAATCCGCTGCAAGTAACGAATATCGAGTGCAAACTGGAGTCGTAGCCGATGGCCTACACCCTGCTCACGCCCTCCGACGGCCTCAAGTGCACGGACACCCCGCCCTACACGTCCGGCGCGATGACCACCGGGGTTTCCGCTCTCCACGACGGCGACAAGACCATCGGGGCCGGGGCGTCCTATTTCTCGGCCTACGGAGGCGGAACGGTCGGCCTCGATCTCGGCTCCGTCAAGACCGTCGCGCAAATCCTCCTCTACGTCCGGTGGACGGACAACTACAACAACCTCGTCACCTGGACCGCATGGGGCGGCGGGCCTTTTTACGCGCCCAGCTTCTCCGTCTACAGGTCAAACGACAATTCGAGCTGGACGTTCGTCGAGACCTTCTCCAATCCCACTCCGTCGCACGGCGGAGCGGGGGCCTGCATGACCTTCGCCCTGACGAACCCGATCAATGCCCGGTACGTCAAGGTCGTATGCATCAACACGAGCTCGCAGCCGGTGGGCTTCACCTTCACGGGAGGCAGCGGCAGCCCGGGCGGAAGAGTCGTCGGCACGGAGCTCGAGGCCTATGACACGGTGATCGAGTGCGTTCTGGCGGCCAAGGCAACTCTGATCTGCAACAGCGTGCAGGTCCCCTGCACTCTGGCATCCAAAGCCGCGCTCCTCTTCAATCCGGTGGGGACCTCCACCGTCGTGACCGCGGCCACGCACCTTCAAAACGCAGACCAGGTCGGAGCGAGATCGGTCATCGCGCATTGCGACATCGAAGTCCCGGCGCCGGGGTTTTCATGCGAGCTGATCGGCGGGGCCGACATCCTGGCCGAAATGCCCGGCATCGCCTGCGAAGCCGAAGCGCAAGCCGAAAGATGGGCCGAAATCACGGCGAACCTTCGGGGGTTTTCCTGCGCCGTGGAGGCGCAAGCCGAGAAGTGGGCGGAGATCACGGCGAAGCTTCGGGGGTTTTCGGTCGATGCCGAAGCCCGGGAGGCCGGATGGGCCGAAATCACGGCGAACCTGCCCGGGTTTTCCTGCAAGGCCGAAGCCGCGCAAGGAACCGCCGACGCGGACATCGAAGTCCCGTTTCCCGCCTTTCGATGCGAGGCGGACATTTCCAGCCCGTCGCGGTTCCGCGACACCATTTTGCGGCACCACAGATGGGAGGCATGAGCGTGAAAACGATTGCCCGGCCGGCACTGTGCACCCTGGTCGTCATCATCTTGTGCGCCGCCGCCGGCGCATGGAAGGCACACGCAATGATCCAACCCCCTTCTTTCCGGTACGACGGACCGATCGAGGCGCGGGCGCACTACATCGCCCTGGCCTCGCAACAGCTCCAAATCCACCGGGCCGTGATGCAACTCGGGCCGCTCCCGCTGTCCCAGCTCACCCGGAAGGTGACGCTCCCGGACGGCACGCAATTGATCCTCGATGCGCGGTTCGGCCGGGAAACCGTGATGATTCGCGTTCCCGCCGGGGGCAAGCCGGAGCCCAAGAAGAAGGACTTCCCCAACATCCGGGGCTGGTTCCAGGTGAACACCGTTCCCTTCCGCAGCGACGGAGACATCGAATGGGACAACGGCACGAGCCCGTGGTCGCCTTCGAGCAACTACCCGGGCCGCGCCTACCTTGTGAACGTCACTCTCGACGGCGGGGCGCCCAAGCTTGAGATCACCGACAAGTTCAAGTACATCGAGGTCCCGAACTATCTGAAAACCCTGGAGGGATTGAATGAGCTGACCGGGCACCACAGTCCTTATTCCCGGCATTTCACTTCCTGCATCAACGAGGACATGCGGCTGCTCCTCGTCGGCTGGGCGCAATACGGGCATTTTCATGCCTCGGGAAACCAGCAGTGCTATTTTCGCTACCAGTACATGAGAACGCACGTCAAGGACGAGGAATACGGTCCGTGTCCCGTCGGCGGACGGACCTGGATGTTGCACCGGCTGTGGGAGGAAGTGCCCAGGGACCATTCGTGGAGCGGTTCCGGTCAGGCGTTCATCGGGCGGATACACCGGTTCGAGTTGGGCGCCGATCCCGCCGGAGTGCCCTGCCTCTACATCGTCTACGTCAGTTGGTACCAGGACGCTCTTTACCCCACCGAGGAATACGTCGGCGCGCAAAAATTCCGGCTCTACACCCCGGCCATCAGCGGCACCGCATATTACCAGCTCTACCAGGTGCAGCCGGCCGACGCCGACTACTACGAGCCCTACCCCGCGCCGTTGCCGTATTGGTACGACCCGGAGCAGCCCGACCCGAGAGTCTATTTTTACCACAACTTCGAGACCGACGAATTCAGCCATCACGAACCGGCCCGGTACCTCGATTTCAACACCATGGGATTCAAGGACCGCAAAATCGGCACGGAGCTCAACATAAACGGGGTGTACACCGGCACATTCCAATTGTCGCAACTCACGTCCCGATTCCCGGACGCGCCGGCCAATGCGGTAACGCACGAGAAAGCCCTCACCTGGCTTGAAACCGTGGTGGACGGACTTCCCTATTATTATCTCGGCCTGACCGGAAAGATAAAATTCCACACCGTTCTCAACCAGGACACGCGCTATGAGCTCAGCGTGATCACCTATGAGGGGATAAACCACGAATACGAATCGCTGGACTTTTTCCAGAGGCCCTACATCGCCATGACGTCGAGCTGTCTCGTGGGCAAGGGCGAGGAGAAGGCGGCCGTCAACGTGATCCGCTTCCGGAACGGAAGCTGGAAGCTGCTCGCGGTCGTGCCGGACCACGGGGTTTTCGATCTCACGGAACAATTCGAGACCGAATTCGCGCGGGTGTTCCCCGAAACGCCGTGGGTGCCCCGGAACGTCGCCTACGCCGTGACGTTCAACGCGGACATCGAGGAAACCGAGGAGGCCGAATAAGATGGGCGGACCAACCTACGAACTCATCGTTTCGCAGTTCGATCAATGCCGCAAGTACGCCGACAACGTGTTCAAGCAGCTCACCGACATCAACGGGTACCTGTGGAAGCTGGCCAACGCGGCCTCGGGCGAGATGCAGGAACTGGACATGTCCTGGATCGAATACGACTGGCCGGAACCCGACATCGGGTGGATCCCGTTCCATTTGCGGCCGACGCCCCCGGACGACGACAATCTTACGATCAGGGACATCGCGGTCCCGGAACTGCCGTCGCTGCGCGAAATCGAGCTTCCGGCCTTCCCGGAACTTCCCGTGCCGGATATCCCGGACTGGCGGTTCCACGAGGAAATGTATACGTCGGAGGTCCTCGACCGGCTCAAGGCGCGGCTCCTCGAACTGTCCAAATCGGGGTCTCTGGGCATTCCGGCCGAAGCCGCCGACGCCATCTTCAGCCAGGCCAGGCGGCGAAACGAAATCGGGGACGCCAAGCTCTACGAGGAGGCCATGAATTTTTGGGCCGCGCGCGGGTTCACCCTGCCCCCGATGATGCTCGCCGCACGCCTTGAGGATGCGCGAATCGAAATCGAGCGCCGCAACTCGGACATCAATGAGAAGATCATGATCCAGCAGGCGCAAATGGAGGTCGAGGGCTGGAAGAACATCCTCGCGCACATGATCTCGCTCGAAGGGGCGATGCTCGGCCATTCGGACGCCGTGAACGGGCGGGCGCTGGAAGAAGCCAAGGCCGTCGTTCAGACCGCGCTCGACGCGTACAAGACCAAGGTCGAGGGGTACGCGGCGGCCATGGAGGGCATCAAGGCCCAGGCGGACGTGCAGATCGCCGTCAACAAGCAGAGCCTCGATATCTACCTCGCGCAGATCGAGAAGTACAAGGCGGACCTGCAGCTTGCCGTGTCCAGGGTCGAAGTGATCGTCAAAGCCTACGCCGCGCGGGTGGAGGGCTACGGGGCGGACATCAAGGCGGGCTCGGCGCAGCTCGAAGCCGAGGTGAAGGCGTTCCAGGCCCGCGTGGATCAGGCCAAGAACCAGACCGAGCTCATGCTCGAATCTTCCCGCGCGGTGCTCCAGGCGTTCATCTCAAACCGCAACCTCACCATCGAGGCCGCAAAGGACGGGGCGAGCATCTGCGCCCAGCTCGTGGCCTCCGCCCTGAGCGCCATCCACGCCAGCGCCTCCGGCGGCTACTCCACCAGCGAAAGCTACGACCAGACCAAGAGCGATCCGACCTACCATTATGAAAAACGCTGGAACTACGGCGAATAAGGAGAACCGGCCATGCCGAATGCACCGAGGGATTTCAAGGAACTGGAGGGCTTCTTCTCCGAAGGCGCGATCAACCGCCGGGCGCAAGCTAAGGCGGACCGAGAGCTGAAAAACCGGCTCGCCCTGGAAGGCTCGTTCGGGGACAAGCAGGCGGCGGCCCGGGAACTTCAGGGCACCTTCCAGGACAAGGCCGCGCTGGACCGGGAGATGAAAGGCACCTTCGAGCAGAACCGCGACCTGAACCTTGCCGTTCACGGCACGGCGGAAGGGCAAAACCTCGCGGCCCTCGACCGGATGAAGTACCAGCAGGAGGCGGAGAATTGGCGCGGTCTCCTGCAATACGGGCCGGGCTCGATCAGGGATTACGAGTCGCGGGCCATGTACGGGCCCGGCGGCCTCCAGGAACGGGACATCGCGGCCCGAAACTACGCGACGGAAGCGGGCATGTGGGCGCACGCGACGCCCCAGGCCGCCTATCATTACGGGACCGAGGAAACCCCGGAGGGCGGGCGGCGCACCGTCCCGTTTCTCAGCGGGCGGCAGGTGGGCGGCGGCGGCGGCCAGTCCTACGACTGGCTTTCAAAGATCAGCCACAAGAACCCTGCCGCCGTCGAAACCCTGCACAACATCCTGCTCCTCTCCGGGGACCAGGACAAGGCGCAGTTCCTGAGCGAGCTTTCACGGCGCAACCCCGACGCGCTCGGCGCCTTGCGGGAGTTCACGAGCAAGGCCGGAATCGGGAGCGGATCGACCCCGGCCATGTCCATCGAGGAGCAACGCCAACAGGCGCGGGCGCGGCTCGGGTTTTTGCCCGGAGCGGGCGCCATGGGCGGCGGGGGTCCGGGGGAACCCTACGGCGGCATCCCGCGTCCCGTTTTCCGGGCGCAAACCGAGTATTCCCCGAACGCCGGATGGTACGGAGCGCCGGGAAGCCTTCCCGCATCGCAGCCCACCCGGTCGTATCCGGGGATGACCGATATCGAATCGCCTCCGGGAAACGCGGGGGCGATCACGAGGCGCGGCCTCCCGGAAAACTACGACGTGGAGGCCGGAATCGCGCGGCCCGCGATCGGCGTCATGTCAAACGATCAACTGGCCGCGCACCGCCGGTTGCTGGAAGGCCCGCCCCGGCAACAGACCGCAACGGCCCCCGCCCCCGTCGCGATGCCCCCGGCAGCCCGCACGGAGGCGCAACCGCCTTCACGGCCAGCGCAACTGCCCATACCGGCGCGGTACGTCAACCCGGCATCCGCCGGGTACCATTCGAGCCGGGCGGCCATGGCCGGGGGCGACACGGGGCAATGGTCGCCCGTCGCTCCGTCCTACGGGGCGAATCCCATGAGCCGCGTCGCGCGGACATACGCGGAAGTCAATCCGAACGTCGTCGGCCCGGACCCCTATGCCGCATGGGAGCCGCCGAGAACGGGGGCTATTGTCAGGCAGCCCATGCCTAATCCGGATCATCTTGCGAGACGACGCGAATATTATTGAGCCGGGATCATTTGATGAATGTTACCGGTCTTCCACTACTGTCTATTGCACGAACGGGTCTTTGCGATTCATTGTAAAAATACTGTTCGGGGTTCGCCTCCAAATCGCTCAGTTGCTGCTTTTTATTGGAAATCATGCGGTCAAGATGTTCAATGTGCATCTTGTCGCTGCTCTTCGTGTCGAAGCGTTGCTTCTCAAGACTTGAGATTTCTCCCCTTAGACGGTTCTTTTCAAGCGTCGCGCGGTCGGATTGAGCAAATGAGGCGCAGACCGCCGAACAAAGCACGAAAATGCAGGCCAGCAAAACGACAATACATTTCTTCATGATGCTTCTCCGGTTGTTCGGGTTGATGTGGTTCGAACGGATGACATGGACACCATAAAATAATCGGTACTCCAGGCAAAAGCTTTAATCCCGGTCATGGCGGCCGGGATTTTTATTTTGACGGAGGGTGAAAGTGCCCATCACGTATGACGATTTTCTGCAAGGGTACGACGCGATCACCGGGGCGCGGCGGGCGGATGCCGCTCCCGTCCTTGCCCCGCCGGAGCCGGAGGCCCCCGGGGAGAGCGCGAGGACTTATGCATCCGCTTCCGGCGCCGTTCAAAGACCGGCGGCCCCTCCGGCTTTCGGCGCGTCCCCGGACCCGATGCTGGAGGAAGTCTACCAGGCGCGGCGGCGCAGAACCGCGCAGGAAAACATGGAGAAGCGCGGAGAGCTGACGCGGGGGGTGCTCCGGGGCATCGACGAAATGCAGGCGTCCCTTTACGGCATGGCGGGTCTTGCGGGTTCGGCCATGGGCATCGACCGCCTGAAGGACTGGGGCATCGAGGGATACCGCCGGAACGTGGAGGAAGCGGAGCTGAACCCGGCGGCGGTTCCGAGTTTCAGGGACATCGAGGGGCCGGTTTCGGCCTACAAGTACGGAGCGGGAAAAGTCGGGGAGCTGCTCCCGAGCGTCGCCGAAAGCGTGGGCATGGCCCTTTTGGGAGGGGCGGCCGGGACAGCGGTGGAACCCGGCGGCGGAACGGTGGCGGGCGCGGCGGCCGGTTTTCTCGGCAAAACAGCGCTCAAGAAGTCCATCGAGAAGATGGCCGGGAAAATGGTCGCCGAGGGAATTTCCAGGGAAGCCGCCGAACGGGCGGCATCGAGGCTTGCCATGCGCTCCCTGGGGGGCGCGAGCGGCGTCGTGGCGGGGACTTTCCCGCTGGAAGCCGGGGGCAATTACGCGGAAGCCCTGGTCGAGCGCGGAGCGGACGCGCCGCTCACGGCGGCGGCGACCGGCCTTGCTTCCTCTTTCCTGGAGCTTGCGGGCGGCAGCTACCGGACCATATCGAAAATCGTGGGCCCGGAGAAAACGGCGCTTTTCAGGAAGGCGCTCGAAAAGGCGGACACGTCCCTTCTCGGCTCGATCATCAAGGAAGCCGGGATCCAGGCGCCGCAGGAATTCATGCAGGAAGCCGGGCAGGAGCTGCTCTCCATCGCCAATCTCGCCGTGGCGGACCCCACCTTCGAGGCGTTCACCGGGGAAAACGCGGCGCGCATGTTCGAGGCGGGAATGGCCGGGGCGGTGGGCGGCGGGGTGTTCGGCGGGATCGGCGGAGCGCACGCGCGGATTGCCCGGCAACGCAGCGCCGCGATGCTTCAAGGGCGAATCGACGAGCTTGCCGCCGTGCCCGAGGAGCAGCGCACGGACGATCAGCAAGCGGAGCTCGCGCAAAAACAGGAAGAGCTGCAAAAACTCTACGCGGACATCGACCAAAGGCCCGTTCCGTCGAGCCGCGAGGAAATCGAGGCCGAACAGCAGTATTGGGACCAGTACGGCCGCAATTTTCCCCCCGAAAGCATCGACCGGGAGGCCGTTTCCAGGCGCCAAGGGCAACTTGCCGACGGCATGGCCGTGCAGGAGCTCTACGAGCGGCAAATGGAGCGGGCGCAACGGGTGCCGGACAGCAGCAACGTGCTCTCCGGGGCCCCGCACACGGAAAGCGCCGGTCCCGTGACGACTCCGGGAAGCGAGACGAGCGACGTTCTCCAGGGGGGAGCCGTGCGCCGGGAGCCGCTTCAACCCGTGGCCAAGTCGGCGGCGGAATCGGCGGGCATCTTTCTGGAAGACTTCAACCGGATGCAGTCCCCGGCGGGAGCCGAACTGTTGCGCGACCGCCTGGCCGGGGAAGCGCTCCGGGGCATCCAAAGGGAAAGCTACGCGGAACCTCCCGCGCCCGTCTTGCCGCAACAGGCGCCGGAGGCGGCGGCAATCGACCGGAAGGCCCACGAGGCGGCGACTTCCCCGTTGAATGAACGGCCGGAGCCGACCGAGGCGCAAAAGGAAGCCGGGAACTACAAGAAAGGCCGGGTGAATTTCCAGGGTCTTGGAATCAGCATCGAAAACCCGCAAGGGTCCGTGCGGTCGGGAACCGACAAGCTGGGGAACCGCTGGGAATCCGAGATGCGGGACCACTACGGCTATATCCTTGGCACCAGGGGCAGGGACAAGGACCACGTCGACGCCTTCATCGGCCCGAACCCGAAGAGCGAGCGGGCCTTCATCGTGGACCAGATCGACCCGGAGACGGGCAAATTCGACGAACACAAGGTGATTCTCGGGGCGAGCGGCCCGGAAGAGGCCGAACAAATCTACCGGCGCAACCATGCCCCCGGGTGGCGGGGCATGGGCGCGATCACCGAAATGGGCATGAAGGAATTCAAGCGGTGGGCAAGAGACCCGAAAAAGACCCGCAAACCCGTTTCCTACAAGGAGGGACAGGCATATGAAGGTCAAGACCAAGGCGGGCTGGGAAGTGCGCTCGGAACAGGGCAAGAAGCTGGGGGGCCCGTACCCGAGCGAGGCGCAGGCGGACAAGCGGTTGGCGCAGGTGGAGTATTTCAAGGCCAAGAAGGCGGGGAAGGTCTAGTAGGAGCGGCAAAAGAACCGTGGCAGATGACGAGAGCCGAACATGCTGCGGTTCGTGGATTTGACGCGGCCAATTTGCCGTCCAATATAAATGAACTCGGTCGAGATGAATTGAGAAAATTCCCAATAGGCGAAGTTGCCCTTGAACATTACGATTCCGTCAAGAATGCCGCAGAGTCAGGGAAACCCGTTCCCGCTGAAGTTCTTGCCGATTATCCCGAACTTGCGGCAAAGCAGGCGCCCGGGGCTTCGATTCCCTACGCCGGTCCGGAGCGTCGCAAGGACCTGGCGGAACGAAAGCGCGTCGGGCAAATGAGCCCGGAGGAAATGCGCCGCGAGCTGCTCACCAACCCCGTGACGGGGATCCCCAACCGCCGGGCCTTCGAGGAGGCCGAAAAGCATCCCGTTCAGGCGTCCATCGACGTGGACGGTTTGAAGTGGGTGAACGACAACATGGGACACGACCAGGGCGACGCGCTGCTCAAAAAAGTTGCCGAGGAACTGCACCGGAGCGCCGATGATACGTTCGAGGCGTTTCACGTCTCGGGCGACGAATTCGTCGCCCACGGCGTCGATGAGGCGACGGTGCGCTCCCGGATCGAGCGGGCGCGGGAGGCGCTCGGGAACGTGAGCATCGAGCGCGTGGCCGAGGATGGAACCATCAAGCGACTGAAAGGACTAGGATTTTCTTATGGAACGGGAAAAGGACTTGAAGAGGCGGAAGCGGGACTCCGAGCCGAAAAAGCTATACGTGAGTCTCTCGGGCTACGAGGACGGCGTGGAGGTAAACCTAAAGGACTGGTTGAAATCCCTGCCCCCGGGCGGCAAGCTGAGGATACTGGTGAACGGGAAGGAACTGTAGCGCAGACGAAGCCCACTGCGACCGGCGAGGCGAAGACCGTCTACACCCCGAAGGGCCGGCCGATTCGCGTGCGGTTTGCGCTCGAAGAAATGGAAAACCTTCGCACCTCGCACGATATCTCGGGCAACGTCAACGAGCGTTATCCACGGGAACTCCAGCCCCGTGACCGGGAACGCGCGGCGTCCAAGCTCCAGATCCGGCAGATGGCCGGGAACCTCAATCCCGAACTGCTCGGCGATTCCGCGAAAGTGAGCGACGGGGCTCCCATCGTCGGCCCGGACCACGTGGTCGAGTCGGGCAACGGGCGCACCATCGCCATCCGGGAAGCGTACCGAACCGGCAAGGCGGATGCCTACCGCGCCTGGCTGAAGGAAAACGCCGGCAGGTTCGGGTTGAAAGCAATCGATATCGAGAGGATGAATCACCCCATTCTGGTCAGGATTCGGGAAACGCGGGTGGACCGCGCGGAGTTCGCCAGGGAAGCCAACGAGGCCGACATCGCCGTCATGAGTCCCGCCGAAACGGCCATGGCCGACGCGAAGCGCATCAGCGACGAGCACATGGAACTTTTGAAAATCCCGGAGAGCGGGAACATCTTCGCCTCGTCCAACCATGCTTTCGTCAGGCAATTCCTTCAAAAACTCGGCACCCAGGAATCAGCCCAATATCTCACCAAGGACGGCGGCTACACCAAACAGCTCGCGGACCGCATCCAGGCCGCCGTTTTTGCCAAAGCCTATTCGGATCAGCGCCTTCTTGCCCTTATGGCCGAAGAGGCCGACCCTGATATAAAGAACATCGTCAACGCCCTCAATATGGCCGCTCCCGACTTTGCGCGCGCGAGAGCGCTTTCGGAGGGCCTCTATGAATTGGACGTCACCCCGTTCATCGTGGAGGCGGCGAATCTCATCCGTAAATCCAAAGCGCGGAATCAGTCTCTTGCAGCCTTCCTTTCGCAGCAAAACATGTTTCACCGGGCGCATCCCAATGCGATCGAAATCGCCCGGTATTTCGATGCCAATAAGCGCAGCGCGAAACGAATGGGCGAAGCCATGCAATTCATGGCCGGGACCATTCGACAAGAGATGGAAAAATCCCGGAACATGCAATTATTCCCTGCGAAGAAGATTACGATTGCTGATATAATAGCCGCTGCAAAAAGACGGATGGAGGAACAGTATGGACGAGAAGAAAAAGGAGCCCGGCTTGGCCTCTTTGCGGGAGCTTCTGGAACTGGCAACCGAGGCGGGGAACCGCCTGGACGTGGACGAGCCCTTGTTGACGATGCCTCCGGAAGAGACGAAACACTAGAGGAAGGCGATGAAGTCAGGGAAACGAGAAGGCAAAGAGAGAAACTGGAATCTCTTGGGCAGCAAAGGCTCGCCTTTCCGGAGAGGAAAAAGGCGGGTGAGGTACGTGCAACTGAATCAAGACCTCGTGGAACCCCTTCCCTGCCAGAACCAGGCCCCGTACAAAGTGGAAAAATCAGAGACCTGAGAGATTTCGCGCAAGTCTTGAGGCACCACACCTCGGAAACCTATCTCAAGAAACCCCACATGTGGTTCGGCATAGGCGCTCCGCCGACGCTCAACGTGGACGTCGAGACGATCACCCCTCAAGGAAGGCTCTCGCACGTGCCGTACCAGTACGACATGGATGCGGGGCCGGAAGACCTGGCAAAGATCAAGGAATGGATCGGCTCCACGCTCACCTGGAGAAGCGCAAGAAAATTCCTGCCCCCGGATGAAGCCGAAGCGTTTCTCGCCGAGGCTGGAACTTCCCGAGACAGAGGCGGCCTTTTGGCCGCCTCTTCCTTTTTCGGGGCAACTCCCGGAGAAACCGCCGGTCCGCCGACGCCCAAGATCGAGGACATGGGCGAAAAGATCGGGGGCGCCCGCAAGGATACCGCCGCTTCGCGGGGGACCCGGCCCGCGGCGGCAAAACCCGAACCCGAGGCGCCTTCATGGCAAAGACGGTTCGTTCCGGTCGAAAGCCTCGACAGGTCCTGGGCCATCAAAGACACCCGGACCAACAAACTCGTCAAGGAAGGATGGAAGCCGAAGACTTTCGCCTCACGGGCCGAGGCCGAGGCCGCCGTTCCTCTTGTCGCGGTGTCGCAAAAGCATCGGGTCGTTTCCACGAGCGCGGCAAAAGGCGAACCTCCCCAATTCGAAATATGGCGCAAAGTGACCGACCGCAAGCGCGTCAAGGTCGTCGAGCAACGGTTCGGTTCCCGCGAAGAGGCCATGCGCTACATGGCGACGCACGCCGAAGAGATCCTCGCGGTCAAGACCGGTTTTGGCGAGGAAATTCTCGCCCGGCCCGAAAAGGTCGTGAGGACCGGAGCGGCGCGGCGCGAGGGGAACGTCGCCGGCGGGGACTTCATGGACGCGTTCGGGTTTCGCGCCGTCGAATTCGGCAACTGGAACAACCAGGAAGAACGCCGGGAAGTCATGAACCACGCCTACGACGCCCTGCTCGACCTCGCGGACCTCCTCGCCATACCTCCGAAGGCGCTCAGCCTCAACGGGGATCTGTCCCTTGCGTTCGGTGCCCGCGGTCACGGCCTGACCGGCGCCAAAGCCCATTACGAGCGCGACTACGGCGCCATCAACCTGACCAAGATGAAAGGGGCCGGAAGCCTTGCCCACGAATGGTTCCACGCGCTCGATCATTACTTTGCCCGGCAAGGCGGAGAGGCCAAGGCCGAGAAGATCAGAAACGAGCGCGGGGACCTGGTCTATTCCGCCTCGACGAGCGCCGGGAAGGACATGGCGAGCCATGGTTTCAAATACGATACCAAGACCCGCAAGGAACTGGCGACGGCATACGAAGCGCTCGTCAAGACCATGTTCAAGAAGGCTGAAACCTATGTCGAGGACACGCAACAGGCCGAAAAATTCGTCGGGGGCGCAAGGGACAATCTCCGGAGCGTTCTAAACGACGTGCGGCGCGACCTCGAAACCGACTACACCCGGTACAAAAAGCGCGGGGGCAAGCCGGCGGACGCCGAACAACTGGCTTCGTTCGACGTGCTCGCCGACCGCCTGGTAAACGGCGAAGACCTCCGGACCGAATTCCGCATGAACCAACCCGGAAACGTCCCGGCAAGGAAAAGAGGAGCATTTTCGGGCAGGCACACCAACGACACCCTGGAAGAGATGAGCGCTGTTTTGAAAGCCGTTCGCGGCCGCAGCGGTTTCGATTCCGAACATAAGGGCCCTCTCGACCGGGTGCGGCGCGGCATGGCTCTCTACGCCGAGCGAATCAAGATGCTCGAGGACGCGAACAAGGGCGCGGAGAAGATCAAGCAGGTCCCGACGAGCTTCGCCATGGAGGCAAAGAAAATCGACCAGGGCCGGGCCACCGATTACTGGACGACGCCTCATGAAATGGCCGCGCGCGCTTTCTCCGCATACGTCGAGGACAGAATCGCCGAATCGGGGGCGAAAAGCGATTTCCTCTCCTACGGCGCCGACAACAGGTTCTATCTTCCCGTGCGGATTCGGCCGTTTCCCGAGGGAGCCGAACGGGCCGCCATCGGAAAGGCGTTCGATGATTTCGTGAAGGTCCTGCAGACCAGGGAGACGGAGAAAGGCGTCGCGCTCTTTTCTCTTTTGAGAGAGACACGAGTGCCCGTCAAGGATTCCATCTTCAAATGGCTCAAGATCAAACCGGGGAATGTCTTTGCCGATTACGCCGCTCTGCATAGAAAGCATCCGGAACAGTTCAAGAGTCCGGAGGAAGTGAAGGTCCACGTCGAACGCGTGCTGGATGAGCCCAGCATGGAAATGGAGGCAACAAAACCCGAATACACCCTGCTCGTCAGGAGGAACGGCGAAGACAAAGCCGCCGTGGTGGAATTTCGACTGAAAGGAGGAAAGTACCGGGTAAAAAGTGCCTATGTAATGGATGCAGGCCAGCTTGAACTAAAAATTGCAGATTTGAAAGCGCGAGGTGGGCGCGTATCCACCAATCCTGCGAACCCGACGCCGTTGAGTCAACAGCCGCTCACTCAGGGTGCTGGCACGCCTTCCGACGTGCGTTCGCGCTTCCAAATCAGTAAGAAAAACATACAACAATTTCAGGGGATTGTCAACTCCATTGCACGAAAACTCCCCGGCGCCCCCCGGATCGAGCCGGTCCGGTCGGTCGAGGACCTGCCGGCGCACGTGGCGGAAGAAGCGAAGAAAAAAGGCGGCGTTCCGGAGGCGGCCTACGACCGGGAAACGGGCGCGGTTTATCTCGTCGGCGAGAACATCCCGACGCCCGAGCGGCTGCAGGAAGTCCTGCTCCATGAGCTCGTCGGGCACCACGGCGTCGAGGCGCTCCTGGGAGACCGACTCCGGCCGTTCCTGAAGGAAGTCTTCCTGCTGTACGGCAAGAAGGGTCTCCAGGAGATCGCGGACCTCTACGGCTTCGATCTCGGCACCCAAGAAGGCAGGATGAACGCCGCGCGGGAAAAAATCGCCCGCATCGCCGAGACCGGCGAGAAACCCGGCTTCCTGAAGAAACTCTATGCGGCGATCCGGGAAGCGCTGCGCAAACTCGGGTTCACGATCGAGCTTTCGGAGAACGACATAAGAAGTCTTGTGGCGCGGGCCGGGCGGGCAATGGAATCGGGCGGCGCTCTCGGGCCGGGCGCTCAAGGCAAATTCACCCCGCGGTATTCGCAAGCCGCCCCCATGTTCTATTCGCAACTTCAACGGACCCTGCTCAACAAGCTTCCCGGTTCCGGCAACCCGGCCATGTTCAAGGCGATGATCGATTCCTGGGCGAAGAAGGGCGAATTCAAGGCCGAGGAACTGGAATGGTCCGGCCTGCGGGAATGGCTTGCCGAGAGGAAAGGCAAGATCGGCAAGCAGGAGATCCTCAACTTTCTAAGAGAAAATGAGGTGCGGATTGAAGAGGTCGAACATTCAAGCCTTTCGACGCTTTCCCCGGAAGAGGAATCGAAACTCAAGGCACTCCAGTTTTTGAATGATATCGGAGGTCTTGAGGGACAAAACGAGCAGGAGTATCTCAGGTTGCGCGCCAAACGCGATCGTGTCGAATCCACCAAGTACGACCGATATACCCGGCCGGGCGGCAACTACTACCGGGAATTGCTGCTGACGTTGCCGGATCGAACGAGTCTGGGAACGAAGGAAATCCAGGCACAGCTTTATATGATGCGTTCCTTGCACATGGAATTCAGCGAGGAATATCGTCAACTTGTGCGGGAATTGCAGGAAGAGCCTTCCCCGCCCTATCGTTCCACCCATTGGGACGAGTCCAACGTTCTTGCCCACGTCCGCTTCGATGACCGCGCCGGCCCGAACGGGGAAAGACTGCTCCATATCGCGGAAGTGCAAAGCGACTGGCACCAGGAGGGCAGAAGGAAGGGATATGCCGATGTTCCCAACGCCCCGTTCAAGACCACCTGGCCGATGCTCGCCATGAAGCGCATGATCCGCTACGCCGCCGAGAACGGCTATGACGGTATTTCCTGGGACCCCGGCAACGTGCAGGCGGAACGGTACGATCTGAGCAAGCAAATCGACGTGGTTTATGCCGGACAAGATACCATGGAACCCGGAACATATAATGTCAGCCTCGAAAAAGACGGGGATATCGTTCACAGCGAGGAGGCCATGTCTCCTGAAGCATTGGCGGATTTCATCGGCAAGGAACTGGCGCAAAAGATCGTTGATCAAGCTGTTGCGCCGGGAAAAGAAGTGGAATTTCGCGGCCTCGATCTCAAAGCCGGAGGAGAGGGCATGAAGGGCTTCTACGACAAGATCCTCCCCTCTGAGGTCAACAAATATGTCAAGAAGTGGGGAGCCAAGGTCGCAGAGACAAGCATCACGACCGAGGGGGCCGACACCGTGCATTACCTCCCGGTGACCGGCGCCATGCGCGATGCGGCCATGAAGGGGCAGCCGCTCTTTTCCATGATGACCCCGGAAGGGGAGTTCAAGACATCCTTTTCCTTGAAGGACGCCGCCCGCACCGAGCTTCTTTCGACGACCAAGGCCGCGGTCGACCGCGTGAAGGGCCGGACCGAGACCGGTTTTCTCGGGCGTCTCTTCATCACCGCCGAACACTGGAAGCACAAGGTCGGGAAGGCGATTTTCGATGCGGCGCAGGGCCGCGAGGAAGACCGGCACCAGATCATGAACGTGATCCTGAAAGCCCCGGAAGTGGCCGATGCCTTCAAAAAGATCATGTTCGAGGGGAAGGACTGGTGGACCCGGCAGAAGGGCTACGATCTCTACGACCAGTCCGATGCTCCCAAGCCTTACCGGGACGCCGCCCACCATATCGACGCCATGGACCGCATGAACTGGAAATGGACCGTTCACAAGGACGCGGACGGCAACCCGGTCTACCAGAAAGACGCCAACGGCAAAATCATCGAGCCTTACCGCGACAAGCTCCTGCGCGAGAGAAAAGTATCGAGGGAAACCATCGCGGTTATCGATAAGGCGCGCGAAATGCTCGATGCCGCTCTCGATCTCCAGCGGGCCGACATCCGGGAACTGCTCGATCATTACGAGAAGGCCGGGAAGCCCGTTCCGGTCATCGGAACGCAAAGGGACGCGGAAGGCAGGCCCCGCCAGGTGACCCTCAAGGATCTCTACAACCAGATGGGGTTCCTGAAGGGCTCCTATTCCCCGCGCATCCGCGAGGCGGGAGACTGGTTCATTACCTCGCAAAAGGGCGGGGAGCGTTACCGTTTCCATCAACCCTCACGCCGCGCGGCCTACAAATTCATCGAACGGCTCAAGCGCGAGGGACACAAAAACATCGGCGAACCGCAACGGATCGAGCGCCTGCCCGAATCGGTCTACCAGGATATTTCAATCCCCGACATCCAGGCCGCCGTGGACCGGGCCGTCCGGGGCGCCGATCTCGACCCGGAAATCGCCGCCAGGCTCCGAAAGGAAGTGCTCGAAAGCGCAGCGGACATCCTCAAGGAACGCGGCTTTCGCGCCCACAAGATCCAGCGCTCCGAAGGGGACGTGGTTCGAGGCTACATCACGGACCCGCTCACCCGCAACCTCATGTACGCGCAACAGACGGCGGGCGGCATCGCCAAAAGCAAGGCCGCATCGAAGATGTTCAAGGCGCTCATGGGCGAATACAGGACTTACGAGCGCGAAGGCGACGAATGGGTCCTGCGGGATGACGCCGGCGACGTGACGAACGCGATTCCGCTGACGGCAAAGGAGCTCGAATCGGAGCGGCAAACGAAATCCGTTCATGAAGGGGGCATTATCCCCGAGAAGGAACCGGAACGGTTTGATACCTACTCCGAGTACATCCGGGAAATGCTGAGAAACCCGGATGCGACCGACCGGTTCATAGCGTTCGGCAAGTCCGTCGTGAGCTTCAAATACCTGGGCCTTTCACCACGAACCGTTCTTGCAAATGTTACAGCACTTGCAACCACCGTTCCTCCCGCGCTCCACGAATACGCCATGGGGGGCAAGGGGAGCCTGCTCAAGGTCGGGAAGGAACTCACCGGCGCAACGCGGGATTTTGCCCGGGTCATGACCGGAAAGCAGCTCGAAAACGCCGATGAACGGGCGTTCATGGACCAGGTGAAAGGCTCGGCGAACCTGGAGCAGTTCACCCGCGAGGCGATGGCCGACCTCGCGGGGGCCTACGGGCGCTCCTGGCAGGTCGTCATGGACAAGGCCATGTGGATGTTCCGAAAATCCGAGGAATGGATCCGGGGCTCCACCATGCTGGCCGGCTACCGCCTGGCACGGGAGCGCGGCCTTTCTCACGAGGATGCCGTGGACGCCGCCATGAACGCGAGCAACAAGGCGCACGGCATTTACGGCAAGGCGACGATGCCCATATGGGCGATGGGGAGCAACCCGGCGGCCAAGATCGGCCAGATGGGCTACACCTACGCCAAGTTCGCCCACAACTACCTGCAGACCCTCCACGACCTGGGAGCGAACAAGCGAAACGTCAAGGCGTTTATTTTCGCGTTGCTGTCCCCGGCGGTTCTTGCCGGATCGTCGGCCATGGTCGCGGCCCCGATCCTGCTGGAAATCGGCAAGGCCATGATGCGGGCCGTGGGCGATGACCGGGACCCCGAAAAGATGGTCTACGACGTGATCCGGGAAAACCTCGGCGGGGAGGCGGAGCGGTTCGCCCGGTTCGGGCTGCTCGGCGCGGCCGGGATCGATCTTTCCGGTTCCCTGGCCGTTGGGATGCAGACCCCGCGGACCCTGCTCGACCTTACCGGGGCGTTCGGGGGCGTCGTGGAGGACATCGGACGCGCCGGGCACTACCTGGCGACCGGGCAACCGGGGAGAGCGGCCGAACGCGCGGCCCCCGTCGTCATGGGAAATTTTTTGCGGGCCATGCGCGAATTGAACGGGGCAACGACCAGCGACGGGAACCGCGTTTGGGACGAAGAGGGAAAGCCCTACATCCCGACCGGGGGAGAAACGGCCGGGCGCGTGCTGGGGTTCAAGTCGGGCAGGCGTGCGACCGTCGAGGCCCGCGAACGGGAATCCAGGCGCGAGCAGGCGAAGTTTTCGGATCGGCGCAAGAACATCTACGAGGAATACCGCGCCTACCTCTCCGACCCGGAACGCGACCCCGAAATGCTGCGGGACGTCCTCGACAAGGTGGAGCGCTACAACGCCTTCCTGCTCGAACACGGCATGCGCCGGATCGTTCCGCTCATATCGAGGGACTCCATGCGGGACCAGGTGAGGAAGATGCTCCGCCCGAGCGGGCGGCGCATGGAAATCATCGAGAGCTACCGGGAAGAAGCTCAAGGAGAATGATCCATGGCCATCAGCATCTACAGATCGACGGACCCTTCGGCCCCGACATTGGCGAATACGGCCGGGGCATTGATCGCCATCCTCGATGCGTGCCTGGTGAACGGGTACGGCAGCAAAGCGGCGCTCGGCTGGACCAAGGAATTCAGCGGCACCAACCTGGCCACCTACCGGGCGGCCGTGGGAAACCGCCTCTATCTCGGAATCGACGACACGGGCACGAACTCCGCCAGGGCCCGCGCGTTTTCCGTCGCCACGGCAGCGGGCGTCGCGGTGGGGTCCGGGACCAACCCGTTCCCGACGGACGCTCAACTGTCGGGCGGTATGTACTTCAACAAGGCGGCCGGATCGAACTACCCCTGGGTGTTGGTCTCGAACGGGAGGATCTTTTACCTCTACGTCGATTACTCGAACAACGGGAACGCCGGAGTGGTCAGTTGCTTCGGGGATTTCGTCAGCTACAAGACATCCGACGAGAACGGCACCGTCTTGATCGGGTCGAACGGCAGCACAAACAGTAGCGCGCAGTTCCAGAACTTCAAGAATGCCACGAACGCGGTCGTTCCCGCGCATTACCTGTCGCAACGCTACGACGGGGCCGCCTATTCCATCGCCTGCGGCAAGACCCCCATGTCCGGGCTTACGGCGGCGGCCGAAAACATGATGTCCAATACCGCAAACTATCCGCTCTACCCGGATCCCCTGCTGGGCAGCATGTTCCTGACGCCCTTCTATGTGACCGAACCGGACACCACCGGCACGTACGGAGTGATTCGCGGTCGGCTCCCCGGTATTTGGGCGGCGTGCCACAGGTACGCTCCGTTCACGACGGGCGACGTCGTCAGCGGCGATGCAAGTTCCAACGCCAACGGAAAGACCTTCGAGGTGTTTCGTATCTATAACAGTTGCGTCCTGATCGAGACCAGCGACACATGGGACGCGATCAACTTCAGATGAGGGGTGAAACGTGGCGGACTTCGGAGCGATCGGGCATTTCAACCGGGTCTTCTGCGAGTATCGAGCGCCCAACCTGCGGCTCATGCGCGGGGACTACACGCCCCTGAACCACGGCGCGTTCATGGAGAACTTCAGCCAGAACGTTTCCTTCGTTCATTCGGGAACGCTTTCGGGCACCGTCACGGATTCCGATGAAAACCCGGTTTCCGGGGCCTTGATCGGCCTGTACGACCGCGCGTCGATGCAACTCATTTCCATGACGAAAACCGACCCGGCAGGCGCCTACGGTTTCACGGCGCTCCGGGGCGTCGCGCAATACTTCGTGGTGTGCCTCGATCCGAGCGAGACCGCGGACGGGCGAATCCATGACCGGCTTACTCCGGGGAGTTGACCGGTGAGCTACACGCCTCCGGCGGCAAACGCCGTCGATTTCGTGCTTTCCGGCACCTACGCGCCTCCGGCGAACGATGCCGTGGATTTCGAATTCGCATCCGATTCCATGCGCTACGCCTCCTGCGCGACGGCATGGAAGGTGCTGGGCGCGGGAGCGCTCGATGCGGCATGGAAAATTCGCGCGGCCGCGGAAGGGGCCGTTGCCTGGCGGGTGCTGCGCGAAGCCGAGCGGGAAACCGGCTGGAGGGTTTTCGATCTCGCGGCGTCGAGCGCCTCATGGCGGATCCGCGCCGTGTCCGAACGGGGCCTTGCATGGCGCGTTCTCGCATCGCACGCTGTTAATACGGCATGGCGGGTGCTGGGCGCCGCCCCGGTGGAAACGGCCTGGCGGGTGCTGACCGATGTCTCCCGGGGCGTCTCCTGGAAGGTGCTAAACGATGCCTCGGCCGACACCGCATGGCGGATATTCGGGATTTCCGTCTCGGAATGCCCGGTTTCCTGGCGAGTCGCAACCGAAATCCGGGCCGATGCGGCATGGAGAATCAAGGCGCTCGCGCAAACCGGCGCGTCATGGAGAGTGCTCGATGCGATCATCCGGGAAATCGCGTGGGAGATCGTCGCCTTCATCCCGTTCGGGACGCGCAACAAGGCTGCGTTTCACGCAAAGCCCGTGGAATTCGTCTTTCCGGCGGTCTCCCGGCCCTTCCTCGCAAGGGCGAGACCGGCGGATGAGTTCGTGTCGGTCGTTCGGACCGAGCCCTTTTCCTTCGACGTCGTTGCGGTCGAAATCCGGTTCGACGCGGTGAAGCAACAATTCGTCTTTGCGGTAAAACCCAAATCATGAGAGGGGAACCCGATGGCAGCTCTGATTCAGTTCTTTCTCACGGGGGGAGCCGGGAACGCGGACCCCAACGCCTCGCTTGGCGGAACGCGCAGCGCCACGCAGGTTTCCGGGACGGCGATGAACAACCTCTTCGACGACGTTTCGCCGGCGGAGGCGACGGCCGGGGACGTGGAGTACCGGGCAATCGATCTCTACAACGCAGGCGACGCCGAGGCCCAGGCGGTGACCGTCCATACCGATCCCGACACGCCGAGTCCCAAGACCGAAATCGATCTCGGCCTCGAGGCCGGAACGCAAACCGTTCCCGACGAAAACACGGCGCCGTCGGGAGTCGCCTTCGCGCACCACACCCCGGGGGCCATGCTGTCCGTTCCGAACATCGCCGCCGGTTCGGCCCAACGGCTGTGGCTCAGGCGCACGGTGCAGGCGGGGGCCGTCAACCTCAACAACGACGCGACGGCGATCAAGGTCCAGTATGCGTAGAAATAATTCGGATATTTCCCGGTCGTCGCCATGGCGGCTTTTTCTTTGCCCTGCCCCGTTCTTAATTCGGACATTTTTCATAACTCGGATTTTCGATTTTATTTTACTCGATTGAGCAAGGGGGTTGGCATGAATTTCGATTTCGACGAGGCAAGGATCCGCGTGGGCGAGAGCACCGATTCGTGGGGCCCGTACGTCTTTTCCTTCCGGGGAGCCCTGCCGGACCCGGCCGGAGACCCGATCTCGAACGTGATCGTCAAGAGCTTCCTCGGCGCGACCGAAACGACCGGCGACCTGATCGACGGGGCTCCCCAGATCGTCTCCCCGGCCGTGCGGCTCAAGTTCAAGTACCCCGGTGAGAGCCGGAAAGGCAAGCACGTGCTGCGCTTTACGGTGACTTTGGCGGGGGGCGGGGAGAACGGGTTCGAGTTCGGGTATGTGGAGGTGGAGTAAGCCGCCGATAAAAGTGCTGTTCGCCTCATACCCTGGTATGGCATTCAAATCTCTCCTTTTGTTCACAACGTTCTGTCTATTCGAGCCTTGCAGCTTCTGCGGCAACGTGGCCGGCAAGCGAAGTGATAAAAGTTCTGAGGTTCGTCATGGAAGACATTCCGGAGAATTCGCCCCTTGTTGCTGCGGTGCGCGGCGAAGTGAGGAGGGATGCTGTCGTATAGAGCTGTTCCTGAACAAGTTTCTGACAGAGAATGTCGTAGCGCTTGAGGTAGGACGCCCCCACGAATTCTTTGAATACAGGGAAGTGCGGCGATTTTTCCTTGACCGGCGAGCGAGATTGCGGAGCATCTTCAACTAACATCAGCCAGCCGAGAAAGGGGCGCGGCTGTTTGCCGAAAGCCTCTTCCCGGTAGGCAGTCCAAAAATCATGCGCCGTCCCGATGGCTTCTTCGGTACGGTTGTTAAAATTGTTCCCGAAGGACGGGCCAACCTGACTTTTCATTTCGATGGCCGCAATCAGCTCGCCCTTGTGTATCACGAGAAGGTCCCATAATTTGGTTGGCCGGAAGTAACCCGGCAGAGTCAACACGGCGCGCTGTTGATGGATATCGGCATGAGCAAGACCGTTCGCCCGCACGATATCGAGTACCAGAGCAATGAAGCCGTCCATGTTTTTGCCTGCCGTGACGCCCGCCCGCTCCCCTTGATCGGCTTTTCCCGACTCGATTTGCTTTAGTCGCGCGGCTTCGCGGTTTCCCCAGAAGGCTTGCACGGCCTCGCGGGCCTTGCGTTCATAATCGACAAGATCAAGGGCCATTTATTCTCCATTGCCTCCGAGAGCCGCTCGTTCATCGCGGCTCAGTCCATATAGCTTGAAGGCGGCCCGGTTGCACGCCTGCAAATCACGCTTTTCGGCCGCCTCTCTCAATTCTTTCCGTAGACCATCGGGTACGTCATGCCAGTAAGGAACGCGAATGCGCCGGAGATACTGCGCCTGAAAACGCAGGAATCCCCCGTGCATTTTGGTCGAATAGGTGGCCACAAAAAGCTTGGTGATATCTGAAAGAAGCACAGCCTGCAAGGCTCGAAGATCCCATGCTTTAGATGTGACGTAGTATAGGTTGTGATGAGGGTAGAGCTTACCTGATTCAAAAACGATGTGAGCCTGGCCCTTTATGTCAGGGATGAGAAGCTTTTTCTGCTTGGCTACGGACGGTGTAATGCGATCGATCGTGCGGTACCAGTTTGCAGGCGCTTTCTGAGCACAGTGTCGCCCTGCAATGATATCCTTTCGAGCCTCGAGATAGCGACGAAGACGTGGGTAGTCTTGGAGATTGACGAGAGGTCCTTCATCCGTGAAGGGATTGATGACGCCTAGCCCGCGCCAGTGCACTTCCCCCGACAGAATATCGCGAGTTGTCACCAGAGGTAGTTTTCGATCCGGCTCAACATCGAGCGCGTCAAAGTCTCCTATGAAAGCCTTGTCGGCACCGGTCGCAACCCCAATCCCCACTTTGCAGGCGACTTGCTCAAGAATTGGGTATTGTCGCTCAAGGCGGCGGATGAGCGCCAACTGATCCGGGGATTCAAGCAACCAAGGCGCAGACCCGTTCGTGACACATGGCAACTCACGCACAGTCCCGCTTTTTGCGGGAAGTTTCTTGGCTCCCAATTCTTCGGCAAGCCTCATCAGCGCAGCGCGTTCAATTGCAGGACGATGCGCAATGCGTGTAGCCCCTGGCTTTTCCCGCGAAAGGATCGTTATGGCCGGATAGGCTATCACCTCTTTATGAAAGGCAGGTGTGTCCACCATATCGACGTACACTTTCAGATGAAAACTCTTGGCCACGAGAGCACGCAGCGGTCCCCCATAGCGGTTCTTCATCCAACGGTCAGCACAGATGAAGCCCAAGCTTCCGCCCTCGGAGAGCATCAAAAGTGAGCGTTCGATAAATGGAATATAGAGGTCGGCCCGGTCGTACATGGTCCGATACCGATTGCGGTATTCAGCCAGCAAGGCGGCGGGGATCATCTCTTGACGCACATAAGGCGGATTCCCAACCACAAAATCGAATTGACCTTTAGGGGGCTCGAGAAGGAAATCACCCTGCACAAGCCAGATATCCGCGAGAGCTGTTGCATACTGTGTGGCAACCCCTTCGCGCTTGATCCGTTCGATAACCTTCAGTCGTGTCGTAGCGAAAGTTTCCCGGTGCAGTTCCACAGCCCTGAGTGCGCCGGCCAAGTCGTCAACAACTACCGTTTGGTGGTTCGAGTTGCGCCAAGAGGCAAGGAGTCGATCCACAACTTGGAGCAGGAAATCCCCTGCCCCGCAAGACGGCTCTAAAAGCTGCTTTTCGTAAAGCGGCTGATCCGCCGTGTAGCCAACAAGATCGAGGATAAAATCGACAACTTCGGTGCGCGTAAAGATAGCGCCCCGGGCTTCGATTCCCCCTTGCGTGGCCAGTGCTTCAACAGCGGCAGACACTCTTGAGGGCTTCAGAAAACCTGACATGACGGGTGCCCTATCTCTCCTCATTGTTAGCGCCGTGAGAAACCACCTCCGCGAGACGCTGAGCGAATTCTCCGCTTGGTCGGGATCTTCCCTTTGTCCCCATCAGGTTGCGCACGAGCTACCTATTCTGCGGACAAGAGCCGCATGCAGCCTGTTCCGGACACAATGAGCTGCAGCGGCCAGCCATCCTGATCAACATAGCGCAGTGCGAGGATGATGACAAACGGGAATTCACTAACCGGACAGAATGTTGTATTTAGATTTGGGAAGGAGAAACGTTTCCCTTCCTGGACACATGCAGGCATCCCACAACACATTGGTGGTCATCATCGCAATGAGTATTCGTACTGAGATGGATAGGCTGTTGAGCTGGTTCCGGGCGTTCCGTTCCCATTTAATGAAAGCCTGGCACCTTTGGCTTGCTCTCTTCCCCATATTGATTGTGTTCTTTCTGCTCTGGAAATATGGAGTTACCGAACCAAGAATACGAACTGCGGGATTAGTACTTCAACTTGCCGGCCTATGCACCGTAGTATGGGGAATTCAGGAAACCCGCATGCTCTTCGGGCGCCCTGCCTGGTTTACCGTAATTCGCCAATGGTTTGGTTGCTTTCCTGCATACCGGCGACAGGCCATATCCGGCAAGGGCAATTATACGATGCCCGCGTTTAAGGTTCACGCCCGTGGTCATGCCTCGGCCAGTGCTAGTCGCGATCCTACCATTGAGACACGCATCGAAGCGTTGGAAAATAATGTATCACACATCAATGACCGAATAACCCAAACTCAGAAAGAAATGGATGATAGATTCCGAGAACAGATTGAGCTCTTCGAGGCGGAACAAGAAACACGCAGGAAGCAAGTTGAAGAGCTTCGCACCAAGCTGGAAATGTCGGAGACTGGCGGTTTACGGATCTCTCTTGTGGGTGCACTGTGGTTATTCGTGGGCGCGATACTCAGCACTGCCGCTCCAGAGCTTGCTGGGTGGCTGAAATGAAACAGGAATCTTTCGTCTGAGAGGGGAGAAATGGGCAAGAAGCCAAGCCGTGCCAAACTCAAGGGCAAGGGACTGCTCAGCAGGCTCACGGGGATTTCAACGCCAGTCGGCGGCCTCAGCTGGACACCACCGGTGGATGAATTTGATATTGCAAGGAAATTACTCATTTTTTTGGAGGATCGGCGTGCCCTGTATTATCCATACAACATTCAGACAGTTCATCATGTCGTTCATTCTGTACTTGCAATTCGCCAGCGCCTCACCGAGGATTTAGAAAAAGTCTCGCGTGAAGACGTTCTCGGAGAATCCCTCTCGGCACTGCGTGCCAGTTGCCGCAAATTCCTGACAGCAATAGGAGGTGACGCAACGCGAATTCACACTAGTGCAGTGGACCGCTCTTTCTCCGAAGCTCTCGGGGGCCTGAGGGCAATCTTCGGTCTCCACATAGCCCGTATCGCTTGTGCCTACGATCTTCAAATTGAAGAAGATCTGAAAGCGATTCTGCCGGCTGAGCCCTCTGTGCCAATATGATTGAGACATCTTCCCCAGGATAAATTAGAGTAGAGGG